>JGI26058J51888_1000291_pt1 | contig 33416 bp, 38 predicted proteins | sample HigsolmetaSP110D_FD_51888 | JGI IMG/M metagenome (IMG submission 51888) | reverse complement strand
AAAAAAAAAAAAAAGAAAAGAAGGGTAAATCTTTACATAGCGCAGGAATCTAGAGCAGGTCATACTTGACAGATAGAATGGCATTAGATACTCTGGTCATCACGTGGCTAAGATGAATGACGGAGTACAAAAGCCAAGAGTCTAGTGGACTTTGTTTCAACATCATTCTCAGTCATTAGATGGTAAAACTCCTGACTTGATAATTTAGGTTCAATTTAGATCATTCCCCCCCTTTTATAGATACATTAAATCCACACTACTCATAACTTTGAGCTCACAATTTCTCTTCGATGCTGTCATGAGTACAGATAGTGTCCCGCACAGTATGTGCATAATAGCACATACCAACATACCTTAGCTGAGGGATTGATAGATTCCAAAATCCAAAATCGATATTATGACTCTGATTCATCACTACTTTCAAACATGAAGGTGTGATGCTACTGTGGTTACTGTAGGAGAATTAGACCGCTTTGTCTTGGGATTTCTTTATTGCCAAGCTGCTAACAGTTGAGTATTCTTTTCCGATCGCTGCGACTCAGCAAGCTGTTGTTATGAGTAACAGGTTGAGACTTTGAAAAAAGTGAACTTTCCCGATGTCTTTATCGTAATTCTCTATCTCATACAGAACATAATAACCGATGCAAAGGCTCTTTTGCACTTAGCCTCAAGATGTTCTGTGACTGCATTGATCATCAAGGTAGAAATCAACCCCCTTCCTATCCGAATTTCTTGATGACGACGACAGAATAATAATTAATAAAACCCCTATATGCAGAAAAAATCCTTCCACAAAAACGGGGTTCTGAAATTGTGCATCCTTTGGAGCGTTCAAGCAGAGATGAAATGGAAGCCATCAACAATTGTTGCAGCCAAACATGGCGGGTCAGCGGCAGGGACCGCGACACGTCATCTGTCTTTGATTGTCAATGATGAGACAGATGACCATAAAATGTACTGCAATCCGTTGTTAAACTTCTATCAGAAAAAAAGTGTTATTCCTGAGTAACACATTTTGTTATTTACCTTGGGATCGACTCCCAGCGCATCTTGCAAACCTCCAAGCGCAGAGGTAAATGAAGAGGAGAATGCAGTACCCGACTTATCTACTCGGCCACGAGCTGTGATGATATAAGTCGTTTAAGCCTTGGACAAGGCGACTTCATAAGGCGTCTTGAAGGTTGCGGCAAAATCCTTGGGACAGAGACAGCAAAATACTCGTATCATCGTTCACGTACTATCGTAGAAGATAGTATTGTTTCTCTAAAGCTTACTTACTGATAGGGAGGCAAAAATTGTCCTATCATAGGTGATTAGAGGGTTCCTGGGTTTGAATTGAAACGAGTCCACACACCCATATCATTCGTTACATTTATTGAAAAAGAAGTACTAACTGTCCAGCTCTAGTTTTGGAAGAGATTATATGTAGTGCCTACAGAGATTTTTGAGTCCTCAATAGTGCTCCTCATCTGTTGAGATGCTGAGTGAAACAGCTATCCTATCAAGGCCCCCAAAGGATGTGTTTGGGCAGCGCGATAGCAGAGCAGGGGACCGGCTGGGTGTTCAAGCATCATATGTGCCTGAGATGTTCATTCTGCCCTTCACACTGCCGTACTTTGTTGAGGGATGCCCACTAAACGTTGAGCGTTGGCTGCAGCCATCCGATACGCAAATCTTGGCTGGGTTGTACCGACAGCTGCCATCCATGTGTTGGAACAAGTCGCTTCTGGAGCCGTTGGGAAGCCACATTTGGCAAACACAGATTGCCTATGTGCATGAAAAGCTGCTTCCTAGGATTCTGCCGATTTCCTGGCAGCTTCTGGTCAAGCTCCGCCTTGCTACACCCGGCTTTCACCACTCAGTGACGGCTCCACAAAACTACTATTCTCAGACTCTTTATATTAAATCTGAGTTTCTCTCGCTTTCATTTATTGAGCAGTCATTAATCAACCGGTGACCCTATTTAGAGAAGTATTGTTTCATAGTGCGGTTTGCTGTATTGTCATGCCAATTCACAGCTTGTCCTGTCTCCAGGTCTTGTCTCTGTGAATGACGGCGGAAGTTTCACTCTTGGGTATTTCTGAGAGAACTGAGCACAATATTCACTTCCCACAGTCACTTGACAATATAGCTTCCCAAAGACCTCTACTTAAAGCCTCTCTCATTCTTGTCCTCAACTGACTTCCAACACTTCTATCTTCGACTTCTCTGCATCTTTCAATCTCAAGACCTCTTTTCGCTTTCCATCCCTGTCTGTCTCTAAGTTCAAAACGGATATTTTCAAATCAAACACTGTCTTTGCATATCAAGTCAAGATGACATCTCCGATTCGCCCTCAGTTTTTTTGTGCTCGCCCAAATGGCACCCTGACTCCCTTAATCGCGCTTGACGAGCTCCCTGCACATATCTCTATTCGCGGTGTTCCACGTATTCTGTCCCCGAGTGACACTCAGGGCATGACCAGTCTGGGAACAGTGAACCCTCGGGCCCAGTTCTACATTGTCGATGGTGTTCCTGTGAACCATGCCCGTGGTGTTACTAGTCACTCTAACCAGCTTGTCCGCGAGTTCGACCTTCAGTCTTCCCTCCTGAGGGCCGCAGCTGACGACAGCCTGCCAGTGAGCCAACGCCTGGCGCTCCAAGGCTTACTGCAGCAAGGTCTGTCCCAGAACTGGGTCGTGGGAGCTGCGAACACTGGTGGGATGGGAAATTCGAGACAGGTAAGTTTTCAACGCGATTCGAATAAGCAATGGAAAGTGCCTAGTCGCGGCTGATTTTCGTTTGTAAGACTCCAAATCGACGTGAAACCGGCGCTCATCACACTTCCAAGAAAGAATACTGCTCCTACTGGATTCGCCACGGCGAGTGTGATTACCAGCAGCAAGGTCGGTGGGGACATTCCCCATTTGTGTGGTTGGTAATGATAGCTGACCTTCTATGGACAGGATGTCTCTACAAGCATGAAATGCCCACGGACCCTGTGATGCTTGAGAAGCTTGGATTGCGCGATATACCACGTTGGTACCGCGAGAAATACGGAATCCCGAGTATCTTGAACAACGGAAACAACAATCCACGACCACAGATAGCCCCTGGTCAGCAGTGGAGGGACTATGCACAGCATCATGTCCTTAACCCTACTCTTCCGTCGCCTGTCAGACCCATCCAGTATCCAACCCGTCTCGGGATCACTGCAGCTGTCGACGGTTCTTCGGGACACGATGAGCATTCGAAACAGAAATCCCTGAACCAGTCCTCATTTCAGCAGCATCCGGGGGTAGTTCAAGGACAGACTCCTTCTACACGCGATACCACTGACTCAACTGAAACGGATCATACCCAGAAGCATGGAACCAAAAACATTCCTGGACAGGGCAAAAAGATCGATCTTCTTTCTTTCGATCCGCTTCCAGGATATCCTAGCCTTGATCCCGTTCGCAGTAGCCCTAGCAAACTGACCCTCTCCGCGTCTGGAAACAAGGATGCTTCTGAAGAGCTGGATTTGGCTCAGCACCAGGAATTCATGCGCAACATGCAGTCTCTGATGTCAGAGTCCGGAGCAAGCAACGGAAATATTCACCCAGTGCCACTGAGTTCTCCTCAGGCTCGCACCAAGAAGCCTCAGAAATCACGTCGTCTCTACCAGCCTCGCACGCCCTCGGAGGTTCCAGCGAAGAACCAGGCTACTGTCGAGACTCCATCCAAATACAAGCGTAACAACAGCACCAAGGTAATGAGTTCGTTCTCTCCAAACACGAAGAGCAGCCCGCAGAGCGCGAGTTCTACCGCCGTGCCAGGGAACAACGTATCTTCGGCTTCCTCTTCCCGTGTTGCTTCTCCTTCGAATGGTTCTCCATCCTCGTCTTCCGATTCGGTGACGCTGCCAGCGAGTCGCTCTCGTGCTATCGCTGATAGAAAGAATGTTGATGAGACCAAGCAGATTAATCCTAGCAAGGATAGCAGCATGAAAAACAAGGAGAATACCTCCGCTATTAATTCCCTCGAAGTCGACCTGTTCGGACTTGGTTTGGGAAATGATGAGTGAAACATGGTTGAGTTTCTGGATTGAGAACAATAGGTTTCCCTTTAGTTTCTAGCCCTCTTTGGCTTCGTGATCCACGGCTAAATATACGAACATGGCTGTTGGCGATTCAGTACGATGGAAAATTTCCCCCATGAACCAGATGAAATATGTTCCCATTTCCTTCTTCTTTGGTTTGTTTATTTTTGAGACTGGAATTGAGATATGCATGCAGTTACGAAATCAGTCGCAGGCGACATTTCGCGCATGACACTCCAATTCCCGAGGTAGGACCTCCATGGTCACCTCCAAGTCTCCTCTTCCCCCAACCCCCCAACTCCCTGCTCCTGATCTCCCTTTTCTGTGCGCAAGGTTTATATGAATTTCTATAAAAACAAAAACCCAAATTGAAAATTATTTTTTTCTATTTGCATTCATTGGTTTTTCAGCCTTTTTGTGCATCACCCTCCATTGTCTTGCAGAAAACCAGATCGAAAATGGTGAGTTTCCTTATTTCTACTTTACGGAATTTCAACCATTCGTCTTTCCTTCTTCTTCTCCCGTAGTGACAGACATCCGTCGAAGAAGAGTCCAATCCTTTTGAAAAGGGATTTAGCGACAGCACACGAGGTTAACCTAAGATAAACTGAAAGCGTTTCCAAATGTGTTGGCTATCATCAGGCGTATGCCAAGTGACAAAGGATGTAGAAGCTAAATATGATACATTTAGATGAACAGGGGTTTGGTTAGAGTACATGACAGTGTCAATCCTGGAAATCTAAACTATGCCATCTCTCACATTATCACGGATTGGCAAACTCCTTCTTATCTTATCAGCTTCTGCACTCCCTTTTGAGGTTTAGCACCGAGTTTGACAGCAACACGCTCTCGCTCCTCAGCAGCTTTGTTGTTCAGTCCAGGATTCAATTGCGGCAGTGTCTTGATAGCATGAGCGACGACTTCCCTGCCATCCACAATACCTTGTCGCTCTTGCTCTGCACGTCTCCTCTCTGCCCGGGTAGCGGCCAGCTGCTTCTTTCTCTCCTCCGTCAGGATCCAGGACTCAGGGAAGTGCAGTTTCTTCTTCGGCTTGTGGTGACGCAGGTCGAGCGGGATATCGGCAAAAGAGTCGCCTTCCTTGGCCTCCTTGATCAGCGTATTGACCAGGTCCCCGAGGTACCGCTTGTTCTGAGCACGAGTTGCAAACTTCTCGCACGACATCCGTACAATGTCCGTGTCTGGGTTATAGCGGCATCCAACCAATTTGAGGAATGTCTGGCGCTGCTCCTCGGTAAGGTACTTCGGGACAAGATCCTTGGAACAAAGTTCGACGACGACTTTGTTCTCCGCTGGATGCTGCTCGCCCATGTAGGTCGTATAGCGGAAGCGAAGCAGGTGGGTTTCGGGAGGCAAGGTGAACGGTTTCGCGAACTCTGCGGAGCAGACCAGTTAGCACCTTCTGTGAATTTAGAATTGAATGAAGGGTACTGCGCAGATGCGTACTGCTCAGTAGTGGCATATCCCACGCTGCAATCCTTGCATACTCTCTCATCTCGCGGTGCAACTCGAGCTCCGCATGAGCCATCGAAGTGATTTCATCGTCATTGAATTCCTCGTCGCCGTCCTCGACTTGGGCAAACTCATCATCTTCCTCTTCAGCCCAGAAGCCTCGGGTCTCTTTGACGTCTTCAAACCTCATAGGCTCCTCTCTCTCGATCTGCGCTACATACTTGTCGATTTCTGAAAATGCCGCGGCTCGTTTTACCGGATCGTTGTATTCTTCGATGAATTTTCTGGTTTCGGCATCGAAGAGCTCTCGCTCCTCCGGTGACAACATTTCATACATTGAGCGTTCCTCCTTGCTCAGCCTATCTGGGGAATACTCAGGAAGAGGAGGCAGATCCTCCGGTCTTGGCTCCTTTGGAGGAGGAGGAACTGGAGGATCCTCCGGTAGGTAATTGAGCGGGGAGGCCGAAAAGAATCGCGATTGAGTCACAATTGGACACTGGAAGGCCGCATTCTGTCGGGCAGGCCCTCTCCAGGCCAGGAACAGAGCCGACCGGCTCAGAGACCTTGCCATGGTGGCCATTGTCACTGAGAGTACTTTTCTCGGCGCCCTTCACTGCTGTTCGCGGGGATATTTCTGACGGAGATCGCAGATCGGCATGAATCGCGCTAACGGAATCGGGAGAATGTAGTTCCGCTCCAACTGAGATCCCCGCCAAGTGGAGGCCCGTGCTTCATCTGTGAAGGTGGGAGCCATGATGGATATCTTGCCTCAGCATCCTGCTCTCTAATCGCTATACTTTTTTTTAACGCTGCATGTCATCTACCTTCACAGTGCAGCTTAGCAGGTAGCATCATGGCTCACGAAGCCCCAGGCTCAGCACAGAAGGGGCAGCCAAAGAAGCTATGCTTTGTCACGATCGGAGCAACCGCTAGTTTTGACATGCTTGTTCGCCATGTCTTAGATGAATCCTTCTTGAAAGCACTTAAAGAACATGCTTACACTCATCTGCTAGTACAGTACGGCGAAGAGGGCCGTTCCATCTTTGAAGAGTTCTTGTCAACTCACCCTCCTGGAAGTGAGGGACGCTATGGTCTTGAAATTGATGGATTTGATTACAAGAAAATGGGATTGGGTGAAGAACTACGCCTTACCAAGGGTCAGCTGGCCGAAGGAAGGACGGAAGGAGTGGTTATCAGCCACGCAGGTGAATTTCATTTTCCTCAAGTCATTCCTGCTAAGATATTGACTGCCTTCTCTTCTAGGCTCGGGGTCCATTCTCGAAGCACTTAGAGTTGGTGTGCCCCTAGTGGTGGTGCCTAACCCCTGTCTTCAAGATAACCATCAGCAAGAGTTAGCAAATGAGCTTTCCAGGCAAGGATACGTTGTGGCTAGCCAGGTGACGTAGGTCCTATGTGTCTTTGGTAACTTCATATTTTCTTCGATTTATTTAACATCGCCCTAGAGACGTTGCTAGCGCGGTCGGGAAAGCGGAAAGCCTTCGTAACCGCTTGCACGCTTGGCCACCTGTCAATAGCGGCATGCGGAAATCCAAAGAGGGACTTGCTGCCGTCATGGATGACGAGATGGGCTTCGTCGACTGAGCGTCGCCTTTTTGATCTTGGACCGCGGTATTGGCTGTTTAAGCAGCAACGTCAGTTTCGAATATTATGGTACCGCCTCCAGTGATATTGTCTCCATGACATGCTCTTTAATTTCGTCTGTTATGGATCCCGCTTCAGGTCTTCTCTTAACTTTCAAGACTCAATACTCCAGTCCCTTTGAAACCGCCATTCACTCCTGTTCCCTGTCGATAGACTCCTCTTTCGAGCTGCCGGGGCTAGTTTTCTCTATTAGGAGCTTCGAAGTGACGGTCCGTTTACGCATGATACCCCGATGTTGATTGTCCCCAGTGGGCCAGAGAATAGCTTCCGATTTAATCGAGGATGCAAAACTGTTCGACTCAAGACACACTTCTGCACAGCTTGTGGTTTGGGCCTCTACACACAAGAATATGAAGCTCTGGATCATCTCGCTGGAGTCTTCAATGCCACATTGCCTTCCCTTGAAGCAGTTGTTTGCCTGTCAAGGGTCGATATTTCTTATTTTTCGCTTTTCTTTCCTAGGTTCTTCTCGCTTTCCTGTGCAAATTTGGTCAGCGAGGTATGACACGCGACAACCTTCAACTTCCTACCAGGATCTGTTTACATCTTCGGAAGTTTGTACTGGATACATTAACGGTTCACGGCCTCCTTGATTCTTCTGGGATAGGACTCTGTACAATACAGATGATTCGACTCAGCATGGCTTTCATGTCAATTGAGCGTTGTTCTAGACGTGTTCTTTTCCTGGGTCCATCGGCGGCGTAGATTGCTCAACAGTGAAAGATACGAATGACATCTAGTGGGTAAGAAAATGTGAATATTCAGTAAATTCCAAACCAAGCCTGAAAGGAACAGTTTGGTTATGCTACCATGATTCATGTGTGTTATGGACCAAGTTGTAACGCTAATATAGATTTGCATTTGTTTCTCTTTGAGGCTTCTTGTGAACATTGAAGAAAGTCAATGAGAAAGAATACAGCATACTGGTAGAACATTTGGGAGTAAGAGAGCCAGTCTTTTCATCCAGCCCACAAATGCTATGGTACAGTACTATCAAGTCTATCGTTGGTCCTTGGGCAATGCCAGAAGAGCTCAAGGCCATTCTCTCCCTCATTTTTCAGGTAAAGGACTTGCTATTAATGCTTTTCCAGGAATTAGCCTTTCTACGACCCTTTCTCCTTCCAATGTGGCGGAGGTTAACAGTACAAAGCACGAAGATAGCCATTGTTCGGTGTGCGGCATCGGCTCCGCGTTTGGCCCAAGCTCCTTGTTGACGGCACGGAGACTCCAGGGCGCGAAGTACCGCGAACCCGCACCGGAGGATGATGGCAATATTTGGATGCGTCGACCCCCCCACAACCGTCAATCCTGCAGTACATGCCTAGTCTAGGTTTTTGATCACCGTACGACTCTCTTGGTCCTCGATTTTACCCACCAGGGCCGCGGCGGCCTGTCCCACCTTCACGCGCTCGCCGCCTCTGCCAACCTGTCCCTACCGCCGACGCCCTCACCTGCCCCCTCAATCCTGTCGCTATGGCGGACGCCACGCTTCATAACGTTCCTATCGTGATAGACAATGGCAGCGGTACTATTCGCGCCGGATTCGCGGGCGAGGAGATCCCGTCATGTTTCTTCCCATCCTTTGTCGGTCGACCCAAACACCCTCGGGTGATGGCTGGAGGTCTGGAAGGCGACGTGTTTATCGGACAACGGGCGCAGGAATTGCGGGGTCTGTTGAAGATACGGTATCCGCTCGAGCACGGCATCGTCACTGATTGGGATGACATGGAGAAGATATGGCACCACGTCTACGAGAGTGAGCTGAAGACCCTGCCCGAAGAGCACCCGGTGCTCCTGACCGAACCGCCGCTCAACCCCCGCAAGAATCGCGAAATCGCCGCCCAAATTATGTTCGAGACGTTCAATATCCCCGCTCTGTACTTGTCTATCCAGGCTGTACTGGCGCTTTACGCTTCGGGACGGACAACAGGTGTGGTCCTGGATTCTGGGGATGGAGTCTCACACGCAGTACCGGTGTACGAGGGCTTCGCAGTTCCAAACAGTATACGGAGGATAGATGTTGCTGGACGCGACGTGACTGAGCATCTGCAGCTGCTCCTTAGGAAGAATGGGCATGTTCTGCACACCAGTGCGGAGAAGGAAGTTGTGCGCATCATGAAAGAGAAAGTGTGCTACGTCTCGCTGGATCCGAAGAAGGAAGAGAAGGAGTGGATGAACAGCTACCACAAATCGGAATCCAAGACGGTAGACTACGTACTCCCGGATGGCCATAAAATCAAGGTATGTAGCGATGTTGAACAAATCGATGTCGGCTGACTTACATCGTCGCAGGTCGGCCAAGAACGCTACCGGGCACCTGAGATTCTCTTCGACCCCGAGATCATCGGTCTTGAGTATCCTGGTGTGCACCAGATCGTCCAGGACGCCATTGCCCGCACAGATCTTGATCTGCGCAAAGCACTATACCTCAACATCGTTCTCTCTGGTGGCTCGACACTATGCAAGAACTTCCCAGACCGCTTAATGCGCGAGATCAAGAAGCTTGCGGTCGAGGACATGAAGATCAGGGTCAACGCTCCTGCGGAGCGGAAGTATACTACGTGGATTGGGGGAGGCATCTTGGCAGGGTTGAACACATTCAGAAAGGTTAGTTGGAATCTCCAATGTCCTATCCATTCTAAGCTTCAAGAAAAGCCTCATGTTCCGTTCCTGTTTCGTGTACTGATTTCCTATTTTCCAATCCAGATGTGGGTCAGCGCAGACGAATGGCACGAAGACCCTGACATAATCCACAAGAAATGCCCTTGAACTGAGCGCCATCAAGATTCCATCCGGTGGGAACGTGGACAAAGTCCATCAGATCTCACATAATGTTGAACGAACCACTCCCACCGGATGAGGCGGGACTATGAAAATGACACGAATCTAAAGCCGAGGAACGCGTTAGGGAAGGGCGAGAATGAAGATGCACGAGAGAAAATACAGAGTAGGAATAGCAATCATGAGGCTTTTGATACCCCTTAGATGCTTTTGTTAATACACAATACTTCTATACACATACACCTTTTCTTCAACTTCGGTATCGCATGGCCGATACCATTCGAGCTCAATTCGCCTTGCTACATGTCTTGTATGCACTGTACTATTCTTTCTCCTGTTCATTAAGAGGTGGAACCTGCATGACCCTGCTAGGAGACGGAAGTGGGGGCGGGACTGGGAGGCTTGTATGTACGGGGTAGTTCTATGACATACTAGAATCACTAGATTTGTCTACAGCATACCGCACCCAGTGCGTGCCCGAGTAATGGTGATGCGGATGGCCCCTTTCTATCACTTTTCTGAGCCATCGTCATCCTTGGTTTAGGCAGCTAATACCCATAGGTGTTGTACGCACTGTGTGCTGGTTAGACAAACTTCAGGGGAAGAAAAGGAAAGAAAATGAAAAAGAACTAGAAGAAACAAAGAAGTACAGACCATAGACAGTTGGAAAAAGAATCTCTCGGATTCAGTATACAATTTTCACAGTCGCAGCCGATCATTGATCTTCAGGAGTTCGTCAAAAACGCTACCCCTACCCAAGGAGTATACACAATTGCCCATGAGAAAGTGAGTGAGGACAGTGAGCTACTACTTAAAATAAGGAGAGAGTATGCTAACTGTTCCTCATTCATGAGAGGTGCATGTAAGTGCAAACCAGTGCTGTCCCATGAGAGCTTTTGTAGCTGATCCATCTCCAAGGACCCGGAGGTACAGCATGCCACAGGAAAGGCAGACCCGGTGGAGATCCTGGTTAAAATTGAGGGTGCTGAGGTTTCCAGAATCGTTCTTGGGCTGAAAGCACTGCCGCATGGAGTTTGTGAATAGACAATAGGCAGAACTTGACAATAAAGCTTGTGGTAATTCCATCTACACATTCAATGTTAACTTCACTCCTTATCCCAGGAGGTTCTATGATAAGTCTCCGGAAGATCTTGCTCGGGACTACTGCATAAAGTAAACAAGTCGTCTTCGATGATTATGAATTTAGCAAAGGAGCCCAGAACAGTTAGCTTTCAATCAATACTGCGCTGGAAATGATGCGACCCAATTTTGAACCTTTCATCTCACAAAAGCACTTTAGCCATCTGTGCTCAATGGCCTAGGCCTTCTAAATTCCGCTAATTCAGCCGAGTACAGAGTGCTTCCTTTTACGTTAGGACAAGGGTAGAACATATTACCAATTTACACTTCCTATGCTTGCAGTGATGATTCATCACTCGGCCTTGCTTCCGGTAGCAAGTGCACCATTCTATCACAGATTAGTTTCTCAGCGCGGCTTCTGTGACTTGGGTTTTCACAACCTGCACGTCAATGATGCTTATTGATATACTAGGAAATGCCTGATTGGCTGACCTAGGACATCTGGAGTCGCAGACTTGATCTTTATCAGCCGGTGAGCTCGCTTATGATGGCTCAGTCCGGTTGTCATCATAACATGCATACATCAGCAACAGGATTCCTACGCCTCTAAGATAGATACCCGCTCGCGGACCAGGATAATCCCCCTCGAGAACCATGTCTAAGAACATATCAAGCAAACCTTGGCTCATGGGCCCCTACCGGACCCACGGACAAGGCTGCACCGTCATATGTCGGACACTCAGTATTCATCAATCACTGTGCTTCTTTTATCCAATAATGGCGACAAAATAGGTGCTTACTAACTCATAAAACTCGCGCGTGGTAGTAAAGTCAGCAGCTTTGAATACACAGATGAATAAGCACTGGATCCCCACATCCGGTACTTAGGCAAACAGGCGCTTTAGGAAACTAGGGAAACAGAAGCAATTCTAGCCCTTTCCTGGGGCTCCATACAATGTTATCTTGCTCCCGGAAGCATTGGGTACTATGGAGCATAAAAGACTCGACCGGACCTGCCATGGTGAGCTGCTACGACACGATTGACAGCTGGGCTTGCTCTATTCCATTACCTCGTTCCTAGGATATCAGGCCCCAAGACTCTCATTTACGTCTCCTTTCAACATGCAAAGACTGCCCATTATGTCCCAAGCTTTAGGGAGATTCTCTCATCTGTAAGAAATATAGACATTGTACACCCTTTCCAAGGTTCCTGACTGATTTTTTTTTTTCAGCAAACCAACCAAACGAATGGCATCAACATTCTCTCCGCGGACCTACGCCCCAGACGAGCGTTACAGCACTCCCAACATCTCCAGCCTTCTGAAACGCTCGATCCTCAGCGAATTCAGCGAGCAAGAAGCCAAAGCCCGCATCGAACTCGCCGCCTGCTACAGGCTCTTTGAGATGAAAGGGTGGAACGGAAACATCTACAACCATCTCACTGCCAAAGTCCACAAGGAGGAGGAACCGAGTCGTTCCTGATCAACCCCTTTGGCTTGCGGTACGGTGAGATCACCGCGAGCAGCTTGATCAGGGTCGGTGCGGATGACAAGATCAAACACACGGGTGTCACCGGTGACTTGTTCGGCATCAACGATGCCGGCTTCGTCATCCACAGCGCGATACATCGGGCACGGCCCGATCTTCAGAGCGTCATGCACTGCCACTACCCCTCCGCCGCCGGGGTTTTTCTGTTATGCAGCGTTTCCTGGAACTGGCGCAGACAGCCACCAGGTCGGCCCGATTGCCTATCACGACTACCATGGCATCGTCGTCGACAGGGGGGAGCAGAAGAGCCTGGTGGGGGATCTGGGAGACAAGAATGTTCTGTTCCTGCGCAACCACGGGGTGGTCACCGCGAAAGAGTCGATCGGTGCTGCCTGGTATCTGATGTATCAATTGCTCGCCGCGACGGATCTACAGTCGCACGCATCTGCTTGTGCTTTGGGCAACGAGGCGAATCTCAACGTGCCGCCGGAGAGTACGATACGCAAGACCTTTGACATCATGAGGAGGCAGCATTTCTCCGGTGCTCCTTATGGGATAAAGGAGTTGTCGGCCTACATGCGTTTGCTGGATTCGTTGGATGATTCGTATCGCAACTGAGGTATTTTGCGGTCTTCTGTCCTAGATACCTAGGTAGCCTATAGTATTCCAACCTATAATTACTAATTCATTTGTTGATTCCAGATCACCACTTTAATTAAAAGTTGAGGTATATCTTTGGCTTTCTTTCATTTCTAGTGAAGTGAAAAAGAAATCTGCGTTATGTAGGTATCTAGTCACGTTTCTCAGGCCCTTCTCTCATCGGCAGGACCAACATCCCAATCCCTCAAAAACCGCCATTTCCCCCTTTCCTTCCACCCAGCATCCTTCCACCCATTCACCCTGGCCGGAAACACATCCACAACCCCCAAAAGACTCGCATCGTGCGCGCACACGACGAACACATTCTCCGCGGCGTCAAACTCCTGCAGATGGCGGATACTCCGCGTCGCGGCCTCGACGTCATACGCAACGCTCGTCCTGTCCTCGTTCACACGGATGCGGTAGAAAGGCTCCGTGCGGTACTTGGCAGGGTCGGGATGGATGCGCTCGAAGATGCGGCAGGGGCACGAGGGCGTCGTCTGATGATCATCATGATCATCGTACGGGTTCGGGACGATCTCCTCTGGTAGCGGCTGGTAAGGCGAGGGCCGGAACTGTCCGCCGTGGTGACACGTATCTGCCGCCATCAGGATGAATGTGTCAGGCGTTGCTGTTGTCCTCGCGAGACCGCACATGTGGCCCACGGCGTGGCCGGGGACGTCGAGGAGGTAGAAAGAGCCGTCCCCGAAGAAGTCGTGCGCACCGAAACCGCCGATCCGCGTGGTGAATCTGTCAGGGGTGATTTCGACGAGCTGCCGGCCACGAAAGTCGCTCTCGAGGAGCTCCCCAGAGGGATTTTCGGGGTATGGAGGGAGCTTCGCGGCGGGCATGCCTGGTCCGACGACCAGCGACGTTGAACCGGGGAAGGTGGATGGATCACCGATGTGATCGAAGTGCGAATGACTTTTCAACAGAGTCAGCAGTCAATAAATCTAGATAACCCAGTTCCTTCTGTCAAATCACAGCGCTGTGATGTATCATAAAGCCCTGATCAATCGAACCGAAATAGGCCTCTCTCACACACCTCCATATGATCGATTCAATATCCTCCAGCTTAACCCCGTTCTCCGTCAGGATCTCCGCAACATTCTTCTTTACTTCGATATCAAACCTCCCCCTCTTTAGACGGTCAGACAGCGGCTGTGCGTAATTCTCCCAATCCCTCCGAACCCCCAGGTCGAAGACGACCTTCCGGCCCGCGCGCGGGTTCTCGATCAGAAACGAGAACGCGTTGGCTGTCAGCCTCTCGAGTCCGTCGACCCTCGGGGCGAGGAAGATGTCCGCGGGACAGCGGATCGTGGTGGCCGTGTCGATGATGCTGACCTGGACGGTGTTCGGGGAGGCGGGGATGGTGAGCTTGAGCTCCGATGGCATCGTGCGGGGGATAAGCTGGGTCTACTATGAACGCTTGTATATCGATGAGAGGTCTCAAATCTGGGTTCAGCGCAGAAGAATATCGTAGAGCTAATATACAAAATTGCTTGCATTTCCAAAGGTAAGGATTATTCAAGATCAGCAGCGAGCAATATATTCCTTTCCTGTTATTAGGTCTAGAATCAGGCCCCCCGCTCCCTCCCCCCCAAAAGGGTCTCATGCTGATAAATCTCAGTGATGACGACGCACGTCATGTTCACACCTAGCATCCTGGACCACATAGTAATACCGAATAAATGGTATATTCTAGAAGCGTGCCTGACTACTCCAAAGGGACAGATGTGAACTTGAAGCATGCCTAAGTACCTGCTCATCTACAATAAGTCCTCTTGGTTACTAATTCAGTCCGTTGGGAATGATAACCCTAAGAAAACGAAGTCTGGAACGAAGGGTACAGCACCAAAACAACATCTATCCTGCTGGTTTCTTTGCTGTATCTCTATGCACAGTATGGTGAGGCATAAATAAATAGATAATAGGCATGTTCTGGAAGCAAGAGGGCCTGTTGGCTCTACGGAGCATGTTCGGGCTCGTTCCAGTTGTCTTGACATGCGTATCTTTACTGCCCCTGACTCAAAAACATGTCCAAGGAACTACGAAGAGATTCCGACATCTTTGCTATATACCACAGGGAAATTTTTTGTGAAGGGTGTCCGTTTGGTACACGACACGATATTACAGCATCGCCTTGGGGAACCCCTTCATCGCCTGCCGCACGCCCAGATCCGCCAGGATCTCCTCCGTGCCGCCCAGGATCGCATCGAACTTGACTGTGCGGTGGAACATCTCGATCACCCTGCCCATGCCCGTCTGCGTCAGCCCGCGGCCGCCGAAGATGTTGGTCGCTTCGGATGCGATCTCGTGCGCCGCGCGGGTCGCGTGAGACTTGAGCAGCGCGATGGGCCCGCCGAGGTGCTTCGCCTGCTGCGCGTAGCTCATGTTGCACATCTGGTAGGCGATGGACTCGAGCCAGGCTTGGTTGGACTCGCAGAGGGAGATCATCCGGGCCAGCCTGCAGTCGAACTGTTAGTTACTCTACTGCAGAAGCATTCGAGATAATGCGAGCGACTCACTTCTGTCGGATCACTGGCTGCTCGATCAGCCTCTTGCCAAAGACGATGCGCTGGTTACACCATTTCAGGCACTCCTCGACGACGGTCATCGACATGCGCACAACCGCGCACACCATCATGAACCGCTCGTGGTTGAAGTTGCTCATGATGACGATGAAGCCCTGATCCTCCTTGCCGAGCAGGTTCTCGACGGGCACCCTGACGTTCTCGAACTGCACAAACGCCGTCGCGGCCGCCGTCGAGTAGGACGTCTTGATCGGCGTCGTCTCGACGCCCTCGCCTCTCGGGATCAGCAGCACCGAGAAGCCCTTGGCCGTGCGGCAGCCGGTCACGAAGTAGTCGGCGAACATGCCGTTCGTGATCCATTTCCTGTGGAGCGGTTAGCCGTTCGACTTGCTGGCTGCAAGGATCGAGGTGCCGACTTACTTTGTGCCGTTCACGATGTAGTACTTCCCGTCGGGCGTCTTCTCCGCCGTCGTACGAAGGCCGGCAACATCACTGCCCGCAAACGCCTCCGTGATCGCCAGGCACATCTTCTTCTTGCCGGACAGGACCTCCTCGGTCACTTTCTCCTTGAGCTCTTCGTTCTCCAGCCACTGCTGCACCGCGGTCAAACTGATCGCCATGCCAGCCATGTTGCCATCCTGGAAGCCTAGTAGATTATTTTAGCAGGAGAATTTATATCACTGCAGACAACATGAACGCCGCAAACTTGCATACTGACCTCTCGCGTTAGCCCTCACCAGCTCCTGAACCACGATCAGATCGTGGAAATAATCAAACTCCTTCCCGTCGACCACGCCGCCCATAAGCTTCCGATTGTGCAGATGCTTGCCGGGCCCCAGGCGCATGGCCAGGATATTGTTCTCCGCCATCCGATAGATCAACTCCTGGCTGATATACGTCCCGTCCTTCTCCTTCTGCTGCGCCTCCGGCGTCACGTACCGGTCCGTGAACTCCCTCATCGCCTTCTGCAGCCTTCGGTGGCTCTCCTTGTAGTACGGACTCTGGAACTGCGGCCGCAGCCACAGCGGTTCCGCGTAAGGGACGGGGCTCAGGTCGCCGGGCTTGCTCTCGACGACTTCGGGCGTCTCGCCCTCCACGACGCCGATGCACAGTTGGTCCTTGTACCTGTCGAGGACCTCCTGTCTGTGCAGGTTGTAGAATTCCGTCGTGGCGTCCTGACCCGCGACCTGGGCGAGCACGACGCTGCCGCCGGGATGCGCGTCGACGAAGTCGGTGAGGTCGTAGACGCGGTGGTCGATGATGCACCAGAGCGAGTCTGGAGTGTTGTGTTTCGCGACTTCTGCGCGAGTGAAGGTTTGATGGGGCATTGGGATGGTTTCCAAGGACTAGAACTAAATCTTGTCAAAAAAGAAGCAGTAATATAAGTTGAGTACTTGGGAGCTGGAGGTAGAGCCTAGAGGCCAATCCAGAAACTAAAGTAATAGAAATCAATCAAATCAATTAAGAAATATACAGAGTACAGTACTCAGGAAAGGAGTACTGTCCCAAGCGGAAACCCCCAGAAGATTATAACAATCTCTGCAAAAAACACAAGCCCCTTGTACAACAAGGAAATCAAATACTTGTTGATGTTCGACGTGCATACCTCCAGGCCGACGGCCGAGGTCCGGGCTTTGCGGAGATAGCCGCGGGAGCCAAGACTCTCCAATCGATAATGCAGCTGCTCTGATTGGCTTCACGATGCTCGTGGATTGCACGCCGACATGCGCAGTACAGTAGAGCCCTCGAAAAAAAAGGACAAAAAAAGCTATCCGCAGCATTTGCAGGACCAAGGCTTTCGGACGTCTCCTCATAAAAGAGCAGCAATGCTGTGTGTGTTGGCGGATAATTCACACCTAAAGACGCTAAGCCAATAATAATAGAACTCGGTAAGAGACAACCAACAAGCTCTAAATGAAGTTCATATCCCCTCCTCACGTGCCAAGCTGACCCCCATGTCTGCAGAAGCCATTGTACCGTACTGTCAGGACTATTAGAGGCCCTGCACAAAGATTCACCATTTGATGGACGGTGAGGATTCTTAGATACTACTAGAACGATGTCTGCATCACATTGTGTCCTTGAAGATCGTATAGTACCGCACACTTAGGCATGAATCGAGGTTAGCTTTGACGTCAAAGTCAGCAACAAACAAATGGGAAAAAAAGAAGGGTCAATCTGCCGTGGGGAGTGTGAAGCCCGTTCAAAATAACCTCAGGTGGTGAGGAGGAGAGAGAAAGAGGGGGGTTAATTGATCAAACTGAGTATCTGGGAGATACAGTATGTGTAATGCATTCAGAGAGACGTTCTGGCCGTCACTATGCAATACTACAAATACTACAGATAAAGCAATGGATTAAGAAAAGAAAAAAAGAGAGAGAATTGTTCGGCGGCAGACCACATAAACTACTGCTCTCGAACTAAGCCATCAACAATAGAGAACCTTACCCCACATATGATTCCCCGCACTTATGATGGCCCGGAGGAACCTGTCGGACTGAGCGAACCTAGTAATCCGAAGGTATGATGAGGAAGCTCGGATTTTCTTAATCTACCTATCTGACTAGCTATCTATCTCATGGATTAGGGGCCTATGACCTTCCGAATATGGGAACCCGAAAAATGTGATATATCAAAAGTTATAACAAGGGAAAATAGGCGATTATGGGAATAGGCAGTATGATTCCTTTATTGCAGGAATTAAGATTCTTGGCATACCGATAGGTTATAGTGGTAATATTCGGCTGACAGAACCTTATCGCTTCCAGTTCGCGTGGAGCCCCCCCCCCCTCCCCGGGATACCGATAACGGAGAATATTGACCTGGCCCTGTTATTATGATCTGTGTCGGGTACAGATGCTACCTAATCCGTCTATCAGACAGACTTTCCAATACTGGTTAAGAACTCCGGGTGGCGTATGTATGCTAACATGACGCGGGGGTCGAACGTGTCTTTGCCGAGAACCTGCGGTGCTGTGTGTCCAGTCAATCAAACCTTCTTCTGCTGGTTATTGCAGGAATCTATATACATTCCAGTACTGCACTTTGGAAGGTATCGTGCAATGTTGTTGATGATGCCCAGTAGAAACTCTGGGATCTAAGGAATTGAAGAAGAAGAAAGGTTGTCTCTAAACCCCAGCCATTGCTATCTAGCCTTGCCTTTGAATTCCAAATCTGCCTGTCCGGATATAATGCCCATTACACCGTGAGCGGGGTCCAACATCCAAGGCAGGGCCCTACTCAACTGGCCCCCAGAGTGAAAGTGCAGCAAGTGCGGGGCGGGGGTGCAGCCAGCTCTAGTCCGGAGATATACATACAAGATGCATATGGCGGTTTCTCTTTGGCAGTGTTTCCGCGACTTTCTTTCTGCTGCGCATCTCATTCATCGACGATCCAACCGACAAAAGGATCTCAAGGCGATTGTTTACTGACATTGACACCATGACTGTGGCCGTGAATGGATCTGCCACTTCTTCGAACGGCTCGGACTCGGCCCCGGAGATACCAAAGACCTGTAAAGCTGGGGTGGTGGTCAATGAGGGACCGGACTTCACTGTGAGGGTGGAGGAGGTGCCTGTTCCGGAGCCGGGTGAGTACATACAGAAACTACAGTACCTTCTTGAATGGCAAAAAAACCCGTACATGGCACGCAAGATATTCATCAATGGACACTAATGCCAATCGATCCAGGACCCGACGAGGTCCTGCTCAAGCTCAACGTCACCGGTCTCTGCTACTCCGACATCCATTACATGCTGAACGACCTGGGCACGGGCAAGATGAGCGACTGCGGCGTGCGATCGCCCGGCCACGAGGGCGCGGGAGTGGTCGTCAAGGTCGGCTCCAACGTCACGGACGTCAAAGTCGGAGATCGCGGGGGCGTGAAGCCCGTCTGGGGCACGTGCGGTTCGTGCCGGATGTGCTGGGACCACAGGACCGAGATGTACTGCCCCAAGGTGAAGATGACTGGCCTGCACTGTCCTGGTATGAATCCCGAAATCAAGAACTTGCTGCTATGACGGAATTATATATGCACGGAGTAAGTATATAATAGGTTGAGTTCGTTAGGAACCTACCAGCAATACATCACCAGCCCAGCGAACTACATGACTCGCATCCCGGATGGAGTCCCAGACGAAGTCGCCGGGGTATGTCTCTCAATTATCATTGTTCCGATCTGCCTCATCAGACTGATATCTCCACTTTTCGCAGCCCATCATGTGCAGCGCGTCCACCGTCTACCGCAGCCTGGAGCAAGCGAATCTCCTCCCCGGAAGCTGGGCCTGCTTCCCCGGGGGCGGAGGCGGAGTGGGCATTCAAGGCATCCAGCTCGCCAAGGCGTTCGGTCTGCGCCCCGTCGCGGTCGACACGGGCGCCGACAAGCGGGACCTCTGCATGCGGTTGGGCGCGGAGGCGTTTGTCGACTTCAAGGAGTGCAGTAGTGGTGATGATGTGGTCCGCAAAGTGATCGATATCACGGACGGCGTGGGCGCGCACGGGGTATTCGTCACGGCGCCCGCGGCGTACAAGGATGCCGTCGCGTTCACGGGGAAGCGAGTCGGGGCCAAAGTGATGTGTATCGGGATACGTATGTCCTGCCCTGAAAATCCGCGTTGTAAAGTCGGATCTCAGCCTAATTGTAATATGTGACGGACACAGCCCCCGCCGGTGCCGTGTTTCTGGGAGCCGACACGCACGAGTTCGTGCTCCGAAATCTCTCCATCAGCGGGACGTTGGTCTCCTCTCTGCGTGACACGGACCGAACGCTGGACTTTGCGAAGAGGGTACGTTTTCTGCCATCTTATTTCCTTCTTCTTTCTCCTTCTTTTTTATTCCAACGCCTGGAGAGACTTTTTTGATCATTTAAACCGGTCTGACACATACCTACTGTACTGTATTGTACATTATTTTTTCTGAATTCGAATTTGAAACTAGGGACTACTCAAGCCCATCTACGAGAAGTGGCCGATCGACAAACTGCCCGAGGCGGTGGAGAAACTGCGCAAGGGACAGGTCGCCGGCCGGATCATCATCGACTTTAACCAGTGATTATTGTTATTTTGATATCGTTGTATATCGCCAAGGAAATAAATCATAACGCTCCCATGTCAATGTCAAGGCCTTTTAAAAAAAAAAAAAAGATTCCGGGTTATTGAGTTTGTTTGTTTGTTTGTTTGTGTGCAATCAACGAAAAAAAATGAATTATTTATATTCGCGGATAAGGGGGTCATTTATTGCAGTATCAATAAATAAAGGAATAAACAATGGCCAGTGTGAATGTGAAGAACGAACAGCTCTTTTCATCCACAATTCGAGTGTAGTTAGTAGTTGTACAGTACAGTACCTAACTGAACGTAAGAAAGCCTTCTTCGAAGTGATCTTTCAGTCGATTAGGACTTTTTTTATTTTATTTTATATTTTTTCAACTGTTTCTCTGAATATGTTTTTGATCGACTATACGATTCCTCGCATTAGATATAGGAGAGTAGAGATGCATCCTGACTGCTCTACCTACCCTTCTAGACTAGGTATTATCTCTGATGGAATCCAATTAATACCTCAAACCCCGAGACAAATATGAAGGCAGAACTGTCAGGGAAAAGAAAGGAAGGAAGGAAGAGTGGTAGCTCAGTTGCCGCTCCGTTGCCGTCTCCCGTGCCGGAAGCAAACACTAAAATTGCCATGAAGTGGCTGTGATGATGTGAGAAGAAGCCACAGCAAAATGGATCACCAAGCTAGCTACCGGAAGCGGAGACAAATCTCGAGACCTGTCTATGCATTTACTAGAACCATGTCCGCTGGAACGCAGCCAGCCCAGCCACAGGAGGACCAGTGAATCAAAGATCAGGCAGAGAATGCAGGAGACGGCAGACGCCGATGCAGAATCTGCGGGGAAATGACGTAAATTCCCATCTGTGACTCCCAACAATTTAGGTTCTTACGTCTCACGGCGTGGATGGCACGAGGAGTCGTGGAACGTCGTCCGAAGATCCCGGCGCAGTCGGTGATGCCTGACACGCAGGGCCGTCGTCTTACCTAAGAGCAACGCGGTGAATGGTCGCTTCCCCTCGCGCTTCAGATGTTGTTATGTAAGAAGCTGCAGAAGAAATGAGAGTAACAATGTGATCGATCCGCTGCTGGACATAACGTCCGGTTCAGCGTCAAGCAACACCTGGTGTTGCTGGTAGATGCGATGATGGCGGCACATTCTGCATCCATCGACGCCGAGAATTGCGCCCATCCGGCTAGCTGGAGTGGGATGGACGGTCACATGGAGGATGTAGCTGGTTTCCCTCGTGGTGGCGTACCTCGTAACCAGTGGATCTGGGAAGGGCCTTGGGACTCCTGCTTCGACAAAAGACCGATGCGAGGGGTGCTAGCAGGTTCTAGCAGGCGACGTCACGGGACGACTGGACTGTGGGGAGAAAATCCGGGGAAGCTGCTAGCGGCCGGCTAGCCTAGGGCCGAAACGAGCGGACGCTGCCAGTGGCCAGGCGCGCCGACGGCCCACGGATCCCGGTGAAAATTTTCCCTGGGGAAGCAGTCACGTCGCGCGGTTTATTCTTAGCCCAGGGCCTGTGGACCGGCGATCAGCCAGTCGACGATGGGCAGCGGGCACCGCGCATAGCCGAGGGTCAACAGGAGCGGTCGTTACCAGAGAGGCCGGATGGCCGCTCTCTCAGGTCTGCGTCTGGATGAAAATTTTCTCTCTGCGCCGGTGACCGCCAAGGTGGTGGCGGTCCAACCGCAGAGTACCTCGTGGCCAGGGGAAGGCTCTGGCAGCTTTCTTTCAAATTTAAACCTCTGGACACTGTGTCCAGCGCTTGGCAGCCCACCAAGGCCGCCATTGGCCCGGCTCGCCAGGGACCACCGCAGGCGCCAGATCTGCGCAGGAGCGGTCTTGTCACAGTAATAGTACGCAGCATCCATGCTACTTTCTGCGTAGTATGACCTGCGTCAATTATTCCAGAACCAAGGGGCTGGAGGAACTGCGTGGCCGTGTTCTGGCCGGGCGGCTTTGGTGCGATGGGGGGCTTGACGTGTAGGAGGCTAGCAGCTGAGTTGTCCTGGACGTGCTGGCAGCTGGCCGGGACCCTAGGAAGACGGTACTGCTATGGTCCATGGGGAGAGGAAGAGGATGATGCGATTGTGGCCGGAGAGGTGCTCAGCCTCTGTCGCTGCCCTGGCGGTGCATGACTGCCGGGTTTTGCGTCAGGTCCCGTGAGACGGTGAGACAAAGACTGCAAAAGGAGCGTCTGCCAGTCATGTGGTGCGGTGCGCCGTTTTCGGTTTCCATTACCCCCAGGAAACCACCGCCCGCCGACGGCAGCCGCCCATTGGCCGCGCGTCAGTTTCTCTTACGTTTTTGCCGCCGGGCGGCGCATCAGCTGACCGGGCCCGGCGCTAGGGCGGCGAGGGCTTTCCCAGGGGTTGTCGTGCAGCTATACGCGCGCTGCAGGCCGTCGACGTCTTGTGCAGCAGGGCACAACCCCGTGGACCGCCACCCGGCATGCCCACGGGCTGCCGCCGCCCTAAGCAGGCCGGCGCCCGGCAACCCACCGCCCTGCCTTCCACCGGCTTCCCTGACGGCGGGCCCTCCGTGTGACCCTTGGGATGCGCCCGCCGGACCCCAGAGCAGCAGGCCCCGCCGTTATGGTGCAATTTGCTCGCAAAAGGAGTCATGTCTGGACTCGCCGCCGTCTATAAGACTTCCCCACCGCTTGGGAGACTCCCAGCGTCTGCCTCTGCGACTCGCGATATATCTTCACCTCCGCTCGAACACTTCACCGTCCACCTCGTCCGCAACAACCCGCCCTCTCCAGTGCAATTCCCGTTCTCCTCCACCGACCACCTCTCGACATCGCCTCTCAACTCCAATTGGCATATCTGGCTCCTGTCGCGCCTAGTCTCGACTCTCCAGAGCAAGCTCCGTGGTAGCTCTGCAGCCGAAAACTATATATCCGCCAATCCGTCCGCAAACCACCTCCAGACAACAAGACAAACAAACTTCAGACACAACAACCAACATGCCCTCCGTACCGTCCTACCGCGTCATCGAGCCTCATCCCTCCGTCCCCAATGACACCCGGCCGGCCATATACCACACCCGCGGCGGTGCCGGCAACGTCGTCAACCTCGAGAACACGCCCATCACCGACTCGCAGACGGCCACCGGCCCGGCCTCGTTAACGCGCCTCGACTCGCGCGTCCCCAGCGCTTTCACCTCCGGCCGCGGCGGCGCCGGCAACGTCCACGGCCCCAGCGAGCGCGCCATCTTCAGCTTCGACGAGGAGCTCGAGCGCGAGATGCGCCGCGTCGCCCCCGTCTACCATGTCGGCCGGGGAGGCGCCGGCAACATGATCTACTCCGGGGACAGCCGCACCGCCCGGGACCGCGACACCTACAGCCTCTACCGCAAGACCTCCGCGGGGAGCTCGTCCAGCACAGAGTCGACCGCTGGCAAGGCCCTGCGGAGCCTCGAAAAGGGCTGGGGCAAGCTCACCGGCAAGAGCGTGTCCTAGCTTTGCGACCTTCTCATCTTTCTTCAACCCGGGTTGAGCGTATTTTAATAATATCACCGTCACGAGACCACGACCGAATTTAAAAGTTTTTCTGCATTTTTTTTCCCCTTTCGACTTCTTTCATGGTCACCAACGGCGCATCTCGGAAGGTCATCAAGGGACAGGGACAGGGTTTTTCAAAAGGACACCAACGGAAGAGTTGATCGATTTCAGCGGATCTCCCTCCCGTTCCCAGGCCGTTCATTTATTCACTCATTCATTCGTTCGTTCATTCCTTTTAGCTTTGCATTTCAAATCGATTTTTACCTTTTGCATTCGAATCGATACCCCTACCGCATCGCATCGACTTTGGACTTTTGACTATTATCGACTCCCTGCTCTCTACACGGGCTTTTTCCTTTGCTATTCCTTGTTGAAGAACGGCACCACCCGACGTGCTGCGCATGGAAGGGGAAATACCAACTGGGAATCGGGAGGATCCATCTGCTTTTTTTTCTTCTGTCACAGTACATATTCTTCATTTTAATCCGATTGAGATATGAGATACCATAACCATCAAAAATAAAAGAGATGGTTGGAGATAGCTACTGTCCTGTCTCCTAGACTCGCGAATGGAATGAAAAAAAGCAAAGCTGGAATTTGCCGCAGACATACTTTTGCTTCTTCTGTGCCCTTGTTTTCTCTTCGTAGTGGACCGTAGGTGTAGACTCTGCACTTGGTACGACGTAGATGGTAGAAAATCCCGTAGCGCATGTAAACAACATCCTCTGTATGTACGCTTGACGCAGCCCTATATATATCCTTGATTGATCCCTTTGACCTTTGAATTTTCCCCTGCTGGAGCCCCCAGGTCCGGTCTGGAGGACGAGAGGTGCACACGAGCTATTATTGAATAGATCTTCCATTTCATTGTTCCATGCTCTCAAAGTCCAGGCCGAGTTCCCAAGTCCCAAGTCCACCGGAGATCCATGTCCCATGGCCACCATGGATGGACCTACGGAAGGAAGTACGGAGTACAGTAGACCAGACCTCGCCTCACGTCCGCGTCCGCGAAAGCCGGATGGTTCCCCGGCCCTAACTTACTTAACTTGCGGGCAACCTCAGCCAGCCGCCGGCCGGCCCGAACCTTCCGGGAAAGTATTGTTTTTAATTATTATTATTATCGTAAGACAGACAGGTGCTGAGCCCTCTCTTACTGTAGAGATTTAGATGGATACAGTTGTTATTATTGTTATTATTATTATTAGATTAGGTTAGAGTTGGGACGGTTTTAGAATTATTAGAAAGGGTAGGTAGGTAGATAGATGTTTGTAGATTGTGAGCTCTCTTAGGGCTGTAGTGCCTTTCTCCGTACTTGTAGTAATAGTACGTAGTCACTTCATTCTTCAGGAAGGCTTCTCGAAATTATCTCGAACCTCGAACGAACGGAGCGAACGAATCCAGCTCGGGTTATGGGTCCCGGTCGACCGGTTCGAACGGGGCGTCCGGGTCTGAAGTTCAAGGAACCGGTCAGGATCGGCCTGCGCAGTGTAGTGCAGCCCAGGGCTCCAGCTGGGGCTGAATAATATACCGTACTCCATAGGTAATTAATTAATCAATCTGCGCAGTAGGTCGTGTCACATCATACCTGTACAGTGTACTGTACATCATCTACCGATCGATCGATCGATCGATGGGTATGGTGTATGGTATACTATGGGCATTGTAGAACGTGTACATAAGCACCCCACACCCCATCCTGCTCCGTAGAGTAAAAGTATGGATATAGTACAGTACTTCCGTCACTCGCTCGCTCACTCCAGAGCAGGAAGTACTGTAGTAGTTCATACTCCGTAGGTTGTTGCCCTACCGCTACCACCTATTACTACCAGTAGTAGTGGCAGATAGACAGATGGGTAGACCCTTCCCCCCCCCCTCCCCCTCCCCGCGGGTCAAACACTCGACACTGGACACTCGAAAGGTCACACAGCCTCCTCAACAGGTCCGACGGGACAAGATGAACGCATGACGTCGATGGATGGAGTCTTCAATAATAATAATAACGCAACAATCCCCTGTCTGTGCTTTTCCAATTTCGGTCCGGAAGGTCCGGCCGTCCCGGTCAGCCCTGGAGGCTTAGACTTAGGGCCATTAGAACTTAGGGCGGAGGATGGGTTAGGTCAGGTCAGGAGAGTCGTCAACTTCAGACGGGACGGGAGGTCAGGGGTAATGAGGTCTAATTCTGGTCTGGTCTGGTCTGGTCTTGTCACGTGTAAACTGAGCCCTAACTCCTGAGCCCGAAGTCTTATGTAAGAATGGCTACCTAGATAGGTAGTTAACTAACACCTCTACAGTATGTAAGTACAGTACAACTCGGCCCGGAGACAGGAGGTAGAGTACTGTACCTCTGTGCTGGACATATACAGGTTTATGGGGTTAGGTTAGGTACCTGGGTTAGGTCACGACGGACAGGGCTGCTACCCTGATTATGTCCCAACTTACTACTCTGTACGGAGTACCGTTCCTGGCTTGGAGGTTGAAAATGGGGGTACTGTACCTAGGCATTATTGTACTGTACTGTACCTCCAGTGGTTTTGGAATCGGACATGGTTTCCAACCTCTGTTGGAAGACTAGGTACTACCTATTTATTCTAAAAGTTCTGTGAATGAAACTCAGATGTGAGGCATCACTCGTTTGCTTTCATTTAATGTGCTTCTTGTTGGCACGTATATTGATTCTACATGTATGATTCCATGTCGAACTTGCTGTGCGTGTATATATACTCCCTATTTTATTTTACTAAATGCGGTAAAACTGTGACTAGTTCAGTATTTGATCCAGGGCTCTATGTATGGTGATTTGTTCCCAATGACAGGTATCTGGGTACGGAGTATATATGGCGGGAAGGTCTGTTCGCGACAGGATAACGCTTGAATTATCACCGATCGGGTTTTGATATCCTCCTCGCCTACTTGAGATGGAGAAACATCTCGCTATCAACTCAACGAGCATGTCCATTGTCCATGCAAGCAGCAGGTCGCGCCCTCGGCGGAATCACCTTCGCGGCGGCCATCTGCTCAAAGGCAATCTCGTACCTCCGCGCCGTGGGAATCGCCTCCTGGAACCCGATCGACTGGGCCTTCTCGATCGAGTACTCCCTGCGAAAGTCCGCCAGGACCATGAGGACATACACAAACTTCCAGTTCTGCGCCTCGAGCAAGCCCTCCTTCAGCCTGTGCCGCCGGACCAGCGCGTCCCATACGCCCTTGTTCGCCGTCACGAACTCCTCGATCGGAGGGCTCTGACTGTTCACTACGGGCCCGGTGCCCTCGAGACCAAAGTACGCGCAGAGACCCGGCCACACGGTCGCCCAGCTGACGGCCTCGCCGTCGGTGATGTTGAAGACGGACCCGTTGGGGCACCGGCCCTGGTTCAGGGAGACGTAGATCTCCATCTTGGCCAGGATGTCCTGGAACGTGTCGCTGTTGGTGGCGCGGTAGCTCTTCTCCGTGCCCTGGAAGGGACACGACGCGCCCCGGCCGTGGACCTCGCGGTAAGAGGGACAGGTATATGGCGATGCCCTGGGCGATGTTCATCGCGTTGGTGCCCGGGACGAAGCCCACGATGCTGTCCGGGCGGATCTCGGAGAAGGTCCACCTCTTGCCCTGCGACAGCTCCCGGAGGACGTCGTGCTGGGCGTTGGGTAGTTCACTGCGGCATTCAAGAGGGCCCATCCGGAGACGCCTGAGGCACTAAGACGAGGCAGTGTTTTCCGCTCTGAGCCATCGTGAAGTGCAGCCTGGTTAGGATATGGGTTGAACTGCGATCCGGATGGAGCGATCAATGTCCAGATTTGCTCCTTCACAAGCGCAACTCAGAAAGAGCACCTCCTAATTCTAAACATCCAGTGGGTCTACTCGAGATGAGTGCTGACACCCAATTCTGCATTTGTAATCATCCGTCGGGCAGGTCGACATTATCCACCGTCACCGCACCTGATATAAGCTTACGTATGCTACAACCTTTCATGGCGTTGGGCGGCTGAATTGGAAGATCCGTTGACACTAATATGCCATCCCAAGGGACAGGAAACAGCAAGCTGGAAGCCAACTTGACGATGGCAAGCAGAGCACCCCCGCAGCGGGGAGCAGCGGTGGTTTCCATTGCCAGATGCAAACCGAGTTTGGCAGGCACAAGATGAAATACAATGTGGTACATGATGCCAGAGCGCAAAAGAAGAATGACATAGCAGCTTTGCTGAGAGCAACACAGAGGTCTGTCAACCACGTAGTTGGTAGCTAGGAAACCATGTCTGCTCCGACAGCATCGGCATATTCTGCCGGTATTCACCGCCTTTGTATAACCTTGCCATCGCCGGTCGAAATTGATCGAACTCCACGCATTACAGGCCATTACTTCAATCTCCTCCACCGCGTTGCGCCGCAGCATCGCAGAGGGCGCTCTCTGTTCCTCCGTCGTTCTTCTCAATATAACCTGTCGTTCTGTGCGCCAACGACCCCCACAGACGACTCCGACGCGACGATCATCGCCGACAGCAACGCGCCTCTGAGCGCGCTCACTTGACCAGCACCAGAGAAGCTGCTGCTTGGTTGTGTTCAGAGCAAGGAGCGAGGGAGATTTAAGATGCCGAAATATAAGTATCCCCATTGCCTAAATCTCTATGCGCTGTCTGGCTAACGTTCCGTGCACTCTTCTGTAGGTCTTTTTCCCGTCATGCCTTGCCGTCTTGCCAATGGACAACAACCGAGCACCTCGCTGCGAAGCAATTACTCTGCTAAAGAAAACGTCGAATAGGCATACTAATTGATGCTCCGCAACAGGCGACTACTGCGATGTCTACCTCACGCACGACTCGATGAGCGTGCGCAAGGCGCATAATGCGGGAAGGAATCATCTGAGGAACGTGTTGGAGTATTATCAACGTACGATATTCCCGCTCCCTGATCCATCCGGGACCGGATAGCAAGCTGATACTTTTCTGTTGAAACAAAACAGAGATTGGGCAGGAGAAGGCCCAGTCCGTGATCGACTCCATCACCAGCTCGTACGCGGCAGAGGGCCAGGCAGCTGCAAACCCCATGCTGCAACAGGGTGCTCCGGGATCCTACCCTCCACCTCCGCCATACGGCTTTCCTGGTATGCCGTTCCCGGCCGTTGCCATCCATTCTCACTGTCTTTGGAGCTCATGTACTGATTAATTGCCTCTGCAGGTCGACCAGGCCAGATGCCACCGCCGCCTCCCTTCGGCATGCCAGGCGCGCCAGGCGCTCCTCAACCTCCAGGCGGAATGCCACCACGTACGTTTCCCCATCTTCAACCTCATCTATCCTGTTGGAACCAGGCGAATCAGTGGCTAACTGTCTAATCTACAACAACAGCCCCCGGAGGCCGCGGCATGCCCTACCCACCACCTTTCCCTCCACCCTCCACGACCGGAGCTCCCTCGTCCAGCGGCCTCCCGCCACCTCCCTCCCTCCCAAACATGCCTCCTCCACCAGGCAACTTCCCCTTCCCTCCACCACCTGGTGGCTGGCCGCCGAACTTCCAGATGCCGCCTCCCGGCACGCCCGGGTTCCCACCACCACCGATGCCCGGCCAGCAGCAGTCGCAGCAGCAGCAGCAAGGGCAGCAGCAGGGGCCGAGCGGGACAAGCCCGAGCCCAGCGCCCGGCACATCTGGCGCGCCAGGTGCACCTGGCGCTCCCGGGACAGCTGGGTCCCCTCCTCCTCCTCCTGGAGCCCAGGGCCAGTCGAGTTACGGACCGCCGCCTGGCACTGCACCTCCGGGCAGCAGCGGTGCCGCGGGTGGGCCGCCTTCGGGGCCTCCGCCTGGGTTGGGAGAGAAGCGATGAAACCTCGATCGATCGATACCTACGTGTTTTGCTTTGTTTCAGCGATTTCTTGTCCACTTCGATCTGGCGTCTGTTGTATTGTGCTAATGTTATGTCTTTCTATGTTGCGTTGTGTGCTCTACAGTAGCTTGAATTGAATTCTGGTCTGTCTTAGAGTGTCATCAAGCACCTGGCGGATAACCAAAATGACGACAGAAAAGAGAAAAAGGAAAGATACCTGTGTGTACCCCATGGTCACCTACCTAACTACCTACCTATTTAAATCAAGAGTCATGTACAGTATATACATTTTAATGTTAAAGTGATATACGTAAGACACATATGGCCGTATAAAATAATCTACTTTGGTCCAGATATAAATGCTCTCTATCTACTCAATTAGCTTTCACCTGTCGATGAACGAATGAGCGAATGAATGGGTTTAAACTAACTATATTATATTTATATAACCCGGCCCAGGAAGAGACTTCTTGAAAAAGAAAAACTCTACGGATAGCTATCTCAGCCGCATCCGACTCAAGAGTCCCTGAAACCTGGCCTCAGCTTCCGCGAATTCTGCCTCCCCCAGGGCCCCCAGGGCCAAGAAGGTTAGGATTGGGCGCCTCCCGTCCGGAAGAGTCGGCGCCCGGGCGCAGTAGTGGGAGATACTTCTTCGGATGATGATAATAATAACCATCGTAGGCCCCTACCCACTTGTCAGCGATGACCTCGTAGGTGGCCTTCAGGACCTCTTCTCTCTTTGGGAAGGACTCGGCGGGAAACCGCCAAGGATAGTATGATGCCTTCCCATGCGATCCTCTCGTCATGAAGTCGGTTCCGTGGACGTAGTTGAACGCCTTGAAGAAGGAGTCGCAGCTGAGGCACGATGAGGAGGGCTTGGATATGCCGATATAAGTATACGCTTTGGTAGTTTCGGGTTCTCTTGTTCTTGTTCGGTTTTGAAGATGTGCAGCTGGAGGTTCGTCTCGGGGTGGATCTCGTCGACCTCGTCCACGAGGTCCGTCTCCATCTCCCTCTTTTCTAGGTTTATGGACTCAGCCTCTTGTTGTTGTTGTTGTTGTTGTTGGGCAGTCATATACGCTGCATCCCGTTCCACCACGTCGAGATCTAGAAGAAGGAACGGGCGTGTGGGCCCCATGGTGTAGGCGAGCGCTTTCTCCAGGACTGTTTCCCAGTCCTTGGCTGTCCTACTACTCCTAGGGACACTACTACTTCTACTCCTTGGCGTTTTTGATGTGATGCTCCTCGGTAGTGGTGTCACGGCAAAGTGGTCGAACGCGAAGAGACGTCTACAGTCACAATTACATTGTGGTGGAGATGATGTCGCGGCCTTGAGAAGGATGTCGATGCTGTTGATGAGCGAGTTGATCTTTTGAAGGTAGACGTCTAGTTTGTCAGGGAAGCCTGATGAGATGCGGAAACCGAAACTTCCTCCTCCTCCTCCTCCTCCTCCTCCTCCTCCTCTTCCTCCGTTGTTTTTGTTGAGTAGGAATTCTCTGATTGCCATCTGTGCCTTTCGGATACAGACAAAAAACATGTTCCAGGTAGATAATCTTCTTGGTTTCCGCGAGCTGCAGCGGGGTTGCCAAATACAGCCCCCTGCTTCCTCGAAAACAGGAGTTCAAGGGCCTCGATCGACTGCCGCACGTTCCTCAAGAGGGAGTGTGATGTATCATCAAGACCATCTGTGTCGATGGCGGTTGACATCAACTGTTCAAACTTGGAGTTGACGCAATGCTGGAATTGTTCGAATGTAAATTCTATACATGTCTGCGCGAACTGGTTCCATAGAGTTCGATACTGATTCTGATTCTGACTCTGAGCATCTGTGACTCTGACAAACTGAGTTGTGGGGGAATCCTTCTCACAGGAACCACCGTCACATGGGTCTATTTCTCCGTATGATAATGATAATGATGAAATGCGCCGCAGCAGGGTCCGCATCTCCTTCAAGTGATTTAATACATCCATTGAAATATCTCCATTCGCCGCAACAATCAACTCAACAGACCGGGCCTGTGGATCGACTCTCGGAGCCGTTGCGATGACTTCATGTTTCGCCCGCGAAACGCAGAGTCTTGCAAGGGCATCCAGGATCTTAGTAATATGCGCCTTGGATAATAGCATATTCCTGGCAGACTTCTTTTTGAGGGCTGGCAGCTTTTATTTTTGTATTCCGTGGCTGGACGGGTCGCAGGCACTTGTCTCCGTAGACAGGAGTCCCGTTTCTTTTCGAGCATGGTTATCGCGGCGAGGAGGTCGTGGATGTCGGCTGCGGACGGCGCCGCAGAAGATGCATGTGCGCTTGCTTCTCTCGTGCGCCTTTCTTTTTCCATTGTTATTCAGGTTCCGGGTCCTTTTCTTCACTTTTTTTGTCTGTGAGATCCTCTCGTCCTGAGTAGTCCCGCATGTCGATAGCAAGCTGGATGGCAAATGGCACATGACCATGGATGGATGATGCCTGCCCGACCACTCACTTCTTCTTCCTGAGCTGTGTGAGATGTCAGAGTGACGCTAGGAGTCCGAGAGTCCGAGGAAGAAGGATTTAGAGCCCCGATGATGATGATGAGAACCACACGGAGGATCCCATCTATATAATATCGACTCTTACAGATGAAATAATTCAGAGAATGAGAGTTCCACTGTGAACGAGAGAGAGAAGCAACTTGCAGATCTTTTTTTTAACAAATATTCTGACCTACCTACCTATCTAGGTACAGTTCCAAACAAAAACACTCTCTTTCTGTACTGTACATACAGTACGTGTTTCTTCTGCAGTACTTAGATAGATAGGTAGTCGATAGATTCTACAGTGGACATGGACAGAGGTACATTACCACAACAATATGTACTCCATACTGTACGCATAAGCAACATCTAAATCATCCATTTCAAATATCTCTTTTTTTTAAGATGAGCGATACCGATCCAATTCCTTCTGCTTCTGTTTCTGATCCTTTCCTTCTTTCTAATCTTCTAATACCGAATTCCCATCCCGATCCTCATTTTCTTCTGATGCAATTGCGATTGCGGACAGCGAGAAACAAGGCTTGCCGACGGATAGTATACAGCACAGTACAGTACAAACATGCGTAATGTTATGTGTATGGAGACTATTGATTGTTCGATCGATCGATTAATTTCTATTCACTCTCATATGCTTACAAAAAGCAAGCCCCCTATGAGAGCCGAGCCGAGACGAGCCGAGCCAGACCAGACCAGACCCTGATTGTTTCGCCCCTCCCCGCTTCTTTGCGGCAGAGTACAAGGAATAAGAAAAAGACAAAAAACATAACAATACCACGAAAAGAGCCAACAAAAAAAAAAA
>JGI26058J51888_1000270_pt1 | contig 34672 bp, 44 predicted proteins | sample HigsolmetaSP110D_FD_51888 | JGI IMG/M metagenome (IMG submission 51888) | reverse complement strand
AAAAAAAAAAAAAAAAAAAAAAAAAAAAAAAAAAAAACACCACTGGCAGACGCAATAATCGGTTACGTATGTATGTGAGTATCTTAGGTGAGACCGTTAGACCGTTAGTAGTAGCATCCATGTCGGGTCGATCCGAGATGCACATGCACGTGCATGATGTGCGCGCCCGGCGCCGGCGGCCCGACGCCCGTGGACCTTACCCTCGGTACAGTAACTCACCTATGGTCTATTGGTCTTGATCTGTCGACTGTCGCCATCGCGGCGGGGTCGCGGTCGTGGTCATCTGAGATGGATCCCGATCCCGGCCGGCCGGCCGGTTGGATGTGGATGGATTGGATTGGCAACCGATCTTACAACCTTACCCTCCAGTCCCGACCGAGGTCGTCGATTGATTTGAGGTAGGTTGAGCTGGGACCCGTTAGTTACCTAAGGTGATGGGGCCCATGGTGGCTTCGCCTGACTAAAGACTAAAACTAACTGAACTGACATGTGAAGAACAAGACCTCTAGGGCTTTTTTGTCTTGTCTTTTCTTTGTCTTGTCTCTCGACGGTCCGACATACATGATCGTGATGGGAAAGGAAAGGGTGGGGTATGGATGTACTGTGTGTGCATACTTGTTTCTTCTGTCTTCTATCTATCTAGCCTTCCGAACTAACTAATCCTTCAGGTTCTATAGATAGGGTTCAGATTCGGATGCTCTGAGGTGATCGATCTGTTATCACATACAAGCGACGGCATACATACCTACGGATACGGAGATCGAATCTATATTCCTCGCAAGTCGACAAACAGACTGAGATTCCATCCAGCCGCAGGGATCACCTCCCTTGCCATACCATATATATATATACCCCAATATCTGCACTGCACTGTACATACAATCACTCAATTAAATTCTATGACAAACGACGACGACAACCATGATCCGCTCGACCTCGACAACAACCACCCACAGCACCGTCCACTCCCACTCCACGGAGATCATCCCCATCCTCTTCACCGTCCTCCCCGCCTCCCTGCGGCGACGCATCGCGCCCGGCGTGTACTCCCTTCACAGATCGATACGGCTGAACTGGTTGTCCCGCGGTGGTGGCGGTGGTGGTGACAGTGGCAGTGGTAGTGCTACTAAAGCCTCAAAAGTTGACCTCCATGGTGGTGGTGGTAGTGGTGGTGGTGGAACTCCAGCCTGTGCGTCGACGGAGCCGCAGATACGAGGGTACTATGACGCGAATACTGCTGCTGCTGCTATGCCTGCTGAATCGATGACTGGTGGCAGCGGGGGGCAGGAACTACTATCCGGTTCATCTTTCTTCTCTGGCAGCTTGTTGGAGACCCAGACTTCTGCTTCTACGCCGCCGGAAGGAGATGGCAGCTTGGACTTCGGCCTGCGCGGGGGCGCGGTGCCAAAGTATGAGGTTGAGTCGGGGTTGAGGTGGAATCGGGTTATTCCAGGTATGATATTATTCCCCAACCATAGAAACTGGCACGTTTTGTGGTATTAAGTGTGCTGACTTGCTCTCCGAAGCTTTAAACCTCCTCCGCAACGCCCTGTACGAAGCGCAGCAACCCCGCTCAGATAGCCATCTCGTCCGGTCCCTGTACATCAACGCTCTGCTCTACCTTCTGGAAGCACTCCCCGAGGACCTCACCTGTGAGGAGTACACTTACATCCAGAAGAGACTCCCGGAAAAAGCCAGATCGTCGACGCTTTCCGCATCAGCTGCTGCAAGCAAGACTATGCGCGACCCTAGAGACAGATATAGATACTCCAGGTCGACGAGTCCCAAAGGTCCAGCTGAACCATCCTATCTCCACCGCATCCTCGCCACCAGCATCATCCACTGCTTCCTTGTCATCCAGTTCCTCCTCCCATACGTCAAGCTGCTTCTGCAGCATATATACCAGTACGAGCGAACCCACCGCATCACGGAGCGCGTGGCGACCGTGACGCTCGACACGGCGAACAGTCTGGGCAAAGGCGGGATCAATATCGGGTCTGCGGTGCTCAGTCTAAGCGAGGGGAGGGTCGGGGCGGCGATCTCGAGCTTTGCGGCGTGGTGGATCGAGGGCGTTACGGGTGGCATCTGCGAGGGGATCGGTGAGGGGATGGTTATCTTGGGTGTTGTGCGGCCCGAAGCCGCTGCGGGGCTGGAGAAGGGGTCTATTTAGAGGTCTGCAAAAAGCATCTATGGATTCTTTTTCCTTTTCTAACTCTGATATGTTCCTCCTATTATGAACTCCGCCGATTTATCAAGCAACTATTAACCCCCAGTGCGGACTCGGAAATCTTTTTACTGGTTCGGACATATAAAGATAGCGCAATGTCTGACATGTGCAACCAAGCTCTCAATTATCCCGACATAATAATCGAACGTTGCGTCAACTCTATGAGCCACTCTCGTGGTGAAGCTGAGTGAGAAGGAAAAGGTAGCTACTGTACTAGAATCCCTTCAAAATAATTTCCTACATTGTCATTTGCCTGTTTCTGAATAAGTTCGTCACTGATTGTTGTCTGACGCTTCGCTGGCAGATGTAGGCATTCTTACCTGGTTGGGTTATGCAGTTGATGGTCGTACAGGCATAGGACAGATCATGCCAGATAAGCAAGACTAGCTCAGTCCAGTCTTGCTTCCCAGACCCAATTGTTGAGACAAAGGACACATTCCTATATCTTTGGTAGAATACCTTGGGTAAATTGTGCTTCCATAGTTCGCGAAACCCTGTGGTCATTGTTACTTTTGTTGTTCTGCGGATATGGGATGCCGAGCCCCTTAGTCGTGGCTAGACCACGGATTGCCGCATCGCTTCCGCTCCCGAGAACTTCTCCAATCCACGTCTTGATCCCCACACCATGTCGACATACAAACTGCCAAATATCCCTTCTTTACGAAGGCATCAGCTTCTGCTTGAATTGTGAGTGAAAGCGCCATTACCCGCTGTGGCGTAAGCCTGAAGCCAATGGCTAAATAGGGACACGTGCACAGTGCAAGCTTGAGGCATGCTCCGCCGCCCGGGGTGTATGTCAGCCTCACGCCAGGAGATCCTACTCTCTGGACCGGTGTGATCTTTGTTCGCAGTGGTGAGTTGTCCAGCCTGTCTTAGCCAAGAAGCTGGTTGGAGTGGCGTGCAGAGTTTGTGTTTGCCCCCTCAGAAGCTAACTGGGATGCCATCGTGAGATAGGTCCCTATGCCTCCGCCATCCTCCGCTTCCAGATCCGCTTCCCTACCTGCTACCCTGATCTCCCGCCCTTGGTGACCTTCTCCACAGACATATTCCATCCTTTGATTGTGCCTCTCACCACCTACACCTTCACAACCGGCTCGTCCAGTGAAGACCCCGTAAGCGCTACCGACGAGGAGAGGTTACCGCCCGGCGGGTTCAGCCTCAGACATGGGTTTCCACACTGGTTTGGCAGGGCGAAAAGGAGTACGACAAGCTCGGTTTCTTCATCGAGGAACGTGAGCGGAGGTGCTGTTGGCGGAGAACCAACCGGCGTGGGCAACAAACCATCAGCTGATTCCAGCGGTGAAGACAAGCCGCAGAGTGAGGCATCCGTACCTTCGACCCCCAAGGGGGATGGTGAGAATATTGAGGCTCATCCTGCGTCAACGGCTCCCGCAACCAGTCCAAATACCACACAGCGCGTGTCTCCCACTCCTCAGGGGTCCCAGTTTACCGAATTCAAGAAAGACGTGCCGGTAGCCGCGTTGCTGGATTATATCCGCTCCACATTCGACGACGAGAAGATCCTCGATGAGCTGCCGCTTGATGCAGCCGGGAACCCGGGTGCTTGGCACGCGTGGCGGGCACATCGCCGGATTGCGAAGGGCTCCGGGAGCGAACCTCGGGGCACCGATGGCTCAGCACCGGATGCCAATCTAAAAAAGGGAAGCCCGCAGGCACGGCTCCCCGGGGATTGGAACTGGGAAGGGGTCTGGGAGAAGCGAGTGCGGAGCGGGATCGAGGCCAGCAAGTCGGATGCCATGTTGTTTGGCAACGCGCCTCGTGGAGGCGGTGATGAGATGGTGAGTGTTCTTGCTCCCCAGATCCTCCAATCATGCAGGGCAAACCCAGGTCCACTTGTTCTGCTGTGGCAGAGACTGATTTGCTGGTGCTGTAGATCCGCTTCCTCAACATGGACGAAGCCACCCTGGCCAACGTCAAGGCGATGATCATCCCGCAGACGGAGGAGGTTCATGAGTGATATGACTTGCATCTTTCTCTCGATTATACCCATTTGGTTCTCAACTTATGGACTTGAAGTAATTCTGGACTGTCTGTTTCCGGCCTCGAAGGTCTATACCATGTTCTGTTAGTATCTTAGCACCTTCCGCAAATGGGAATACTCTGTTGCCCAGGCGCCCTTGACGGTCTTCCTCATCGGGCAAGCATCTAGACTGCACGCCGCGGCCTGCCAGCTCCCCTCCAGGCTGCACGCCAGTATCAGGGACAGTCGTCCATCTCCATCTATCTCTCTCTCCTCACGTCACTGCAGAGCGCAAGCGCGTCCGTTCAGATCTCGCCCATGTAGACGCGTCCTGTGATCCATCTTTTTTTGGTTGACGGCCATCAGACCTACCTGTCTTAGCGTCCTATCCTCGACATGCCCTTGGGCTCGTCGTTCGATATCAAAAGCACCGTCCTTGTGCTTGCATTAGTCCTCGTCCCCATCGTTGTCCTCTTCTGTATTCTTGCCGTCGCTCTCGCCTGCTCGGAGTTCTGGAGCTCCAGACCTGGCCCTGCCGGCGGCCGTCGGTGGTTTTTCTGGAAGCGTTTTCCAGGCAAACACAAAAGGAGCCGTTCTGATCCCCCGTGCCCCTGCGCCTCCGCCAAGGGGACCGATTGTACTGAGAACGATATCGCTTATCGCAGTCCAGTTGAAGGGAAGGAGCATGTCTAGGTAGTTGGCCTGCTCTCTTCCCTTCCCAGATATCCTCCATCTCTTTTCTGTTGACTGGGAGTATCTGCCGTCTAGGACATCAGAAAGGTTGTGATGGACGACGTTATTCCCAAACCCCTGCGAATCGTCAAGAGTCCGACGTCTGTCAACTGCGGGACCAATTCAAAGTGTATTCCAACCTCTTATCCTCGGATCCCAACCAGACGTTCATCCAGAAGGGACTCGAGAGTCTGCTCTGTTGCTTCTGCAACTTCAACAAGCACTCCGCCAATGGATATCGACATGGACCGCCTCGAGGTTCGGAAGATTCGTGAGACTGAAATGAGGTCTCCGAGAACGTCAATCTCCTATTCGCGGAATAGCCAGATTCTTTCATCATCCGCTTCTGGGAACATGGACGAAGTAGTTACCCTTCCCTCTTCATCTGACACGCTAATTAACACCAGACCCCAGGTTGCAACTCGTGGACCTTACTCTAATAATGATTACGTGATCCGGTCCAAATCTGGTAGGAAGTCACGCTTCCTCCGTGCTTTCGAGTCGAAGTCCAGGAAATCCAGTTCTGCGGATCCTTCTATGAGAGTTAGAAGGGTATCGGCCAGTGGGTTGGGGCCCATCTCTTACCCTATTACCCCAATCACGGCACAGGGTTTAGCAACCGCTTCGAGAGGGTGCTCGGGTGGGATGGCTGAGCCTGCAAGACCATCTACCATGCCGCAACTGTCAGGCTCTATTGGTCGTGCGGATTACGGCATCATGACCCCATTCAATGTACCTATAGCAGGCGTGAAGATGGAGGCTGCAGCAGAAACTCGCAAGATCGGCACCGATCCTATATCGATTTGGACCACTGTTGATGTTGCGGTTGATGTAAAGATGGAGGAGCCTATTTCTCCTGAGTTGGCTCTTCCTCTAGACGTCGTCCTCCTTCTGGACAACTTGTAAGCTGCTCAATCCAGTAGTGCAAGTTATTTTTCTGACCATCTTTTCCTTTCAGACCAAGCTCGCCCATCGTCATGCTTAGACAAATAGCCAATAGCGCATATACAGTGGCTTCTTGCTTAAACAGAATGATCGACCGTTTCGCCGTCGGCTGCGTGGATGACAGTGAAGAGGGTGGCTTAAAAATCCTGCTACCCCTAGCGTCTCACTCACTGCACGTCGCCAAAAGGACGATGGACGACCTCAGGTACCTCCAGTTGAGAGAGGCTAAACCAGAAGGGTACGGACTTGACAAGGCCATACTGGAAGCGTCCGACATGCTTCTTCGTTATGCGAATAAAGACGCTCTATCTCACATTTTTCTTATTACTGCCAACTCGCAAACACCATTCCCCTTGCCCAACATTGACAAGAGGGTGGGATTCCACACAATATCCCCTGATCCCCAGTTGCGCCTCTCCAACTTAAGGTCACCAGTCGGATGGCACATATTTCCTGATATCGACACGAGTAACACAGGGACCGTCGAGGTTGCCCTGATGGGAAAAGTATCCAAAGTCTTGCAGCATCTTCGCACGGGAACTAACCCTGGGATCGTTACTGATCTTGCAGTTCGTTTTACTCCCGGCCAAGGATGTCGGATAGAGTCGGTCTTGGATGAGACCTACTGCCCTATGCTCCGTCCAGGCGAGAAATGGACAATCTCCGTTCAGGTCAGAGTACCCGCAGCTTCGGTGGAGCAAATGTTCGGAAGCGGCGTCCCAGCGGACGGGATGCGGATGGATTATCCACGAAGCAGCCAGACAATCGACCAGTTGATGATTCAGTTGCACGAGATGCTGGAATACGTCCCGGGGGAGAGTGACCCGCAGACGATCATGACTGCATCCCTTCTCTACAAACACTCATTACTTCCAGAATCCAGCACCGTTGAGGTATCCCGCTGTTGTGAGGTGGTGCGGGCTCTGCGCAGGGACTCTGGCTGCATCATAGGTGTGTCGGAGGAAGCCGAAGGACCTGTAGGGAATCTCGTCGATCTGTCTCCTCCCGAAGCGGTGCCGAACAAGGGACAGTGGGCAGAATTTGAGGACCCTGAAACCCCATTCCGGCCATCCCTCGATAAGCAAATGTACGAAAGGGGGACGAAAGGGGCCGACGGGAGCAAATCGAGTTTTACTCGTAGCTCCAGATATTCTTGGACGACCTCGACTTCAGGTAGTTGGGGCACGCAGAAATCCGAGATCAAGCTGCAGGTTGGTCTACGACGGATACTCAGCAACACCACCAACCTGCTGCGTAATAATCAATACGATCGTCGAAATTCGGCGGCTTTCGTGGATTCGACAACTTCTCGCCATGATAGGTCTGTCCGGACTCGTAAAGCCCGAGTCAGCCAGAGCTACGAGAACATCAGGCAGAGGTTCAAAATCTTTGGAGACCGAGAGAGGTTCCGCGGGACGCTCCAAGATGACTTTGTCGTGGAGCATAGAGAGCCGAGTGACGGAACCCCTTACGCTTGGAACGGTGTATGAACGTTTTGGCAGGATAAACGCGACGCTGCCATCTTAAATATGGCCATGTCGCGAGACAGGAGTTGGACTCGTATTCTTCTAGAGGTCGATTTGGGCAGACGTCCTTTGCCTAATCTGGCTGCTGGATAGGTTGCCCGCCCGAACTATTAACGTGAATTGGCGTTCTGAGCTTGTTCTGAGCTTGATGAGTTTACGAAGTTATCCTTTAATGACGAACTATCATACATACTGTACATGCAATGCGTTATGATCAATGAGAAATTGATGAAAGAACTCCGCGTTTAATCCGTCGTATATTCGTTCACTCGTCCCGATGTTTTCATGCCAGTAATTCTTTTTGAAACGCCAAAAAGATGTCATATCTCATCGCTCTTTGCTTTCTCTCCAACATTACCAGGATGCTGTTCCTGCCCCTGTCCGTCTTTCTTCGTCCTCCATATAGGCTCCCCATCGTCGTCGAACTCGGCCCACTGGAAAAAGGAACACCCTTTGGCTCCCGGCGCATAGCCGGCATAGCACATCCACATGTACCGGCCTCTCGTCTCCCGCTTGCGCTGGACGCACCGCAACACCGCGGGCACGCCGCACCGGCACCTGGGCGTGTACCGCGGATGCAGCGACTCGCGGTACCAGCGGTAGGTGATGTTGATGCGGCGATTGCCCGCGATGGGGTGCGGCGAGATGGTCTGCGCGGGCGCGATGCAGTGCTTCCACTCCTCCTGCATCTCGGCGTGCATGACGAGGAGCGAGTTGTGCGGGAGGTGGATCGAGATCTGGCCCTGCGCGTTAGCACGAGCATCGTCGTCGTCGTCGTCGTCACCGGCGTATTCACCGTCGTCACGAGCCACGACCCTCCGCACCCGAAACTCCCTCTCGACGCCGAGACTCAGGCTCCCGATGACCGCGCGCGGGCCGAGATACGTCAGCTCGTCCGAGTGGTACCCGACGCTCTCCGCGGGGCCGTCGTAGCAGTTGACGAACGCCGCGTTGGGCACCCACTCCTTTGGTGATTGATACCTGAGCTTCTGGCCCCCCGGGTACCGCGTGCGGATGCGCTCCCGGACCGCGGCGTTCACGGCCTCCTGCACCTTCGCCGCCACGGCCGCCATGCGCGGCGTCAGCCGCCGCACGTCCCGGCGGTACGTGCCGTTGTAGACGTACTCGGACGTCTGCTGGCGCTGCGCCTCGGGCGTGGCGACGTAGAAGGCCGACGAGTGCGGGCTCTGGACTGTCTGCTCGAACAGCTGGAAGGTGTGCCGCGAGAAGGTCCTGGATTCCTCGAGGAGTTCTGCCAGCAGGGCGTTCGCGTCCTCGGAGGGCAGGAAGTTGTGGATGAGGGTGCAGGGGGTGTGCGCGGCGACGTCCTCGGGGGAGAAGAGGTGGAGGGTGCGACCTTTTTTCGTCAGGGGTTTTTGCTTCCTCCCGGGCTGTTCCTGGGGGTTTCCAGGAGAAGGATGTTTTGAGATGATGGCGTAGGAGGATAGGGAGGTTTGGATCCCGGGTGTTGAGGTAGGAGGAGAAGCTGTCCGCTTCTTGTTGTTTAGTGGTGTGCATGTTCTCTGTGCTGCTGATAGAGCAGCCGTCGCGGCTTCGACGGAGCCATCGTACGAGACGAGGACGTCTAGCAGATCGTGCTGATCAATATCCGGGAAGAGAGACAGCAGGATCGCCAGCTTCACGTCCGTTGATTCCTCGGTCTCCTCCTCCGGCGCAGGCGGGTCAGTAGTGGTAGTTGTTGCCGCCGTCGGGGCCGAGGCCGGGGAGAGCCGTCGACGCTTGCGAAACACAAGGGCATCCATCTGTTTGTTTGTCTCTTTGTTTATTATGTCTTGGGCCGGGAGTCAGCCCCGGCTGGGAGCCATGTGGTCGGTTTATGGTTTGAGCTCCTCGCTCTCCTGGATGTTTGTTCTGGTTTAAAGGCAGGGAGATGTCCAGGGGCCGATAAGATCCTATCAGCACGTGACTCTGTTGGGTCTTGCTCCCGAAGTGGCCAATCGGAGGCGTCTGTTGGACATACTCCGTACATTACTCCGTACATGCGCGGGAGATCCTCTTTGGTTTTACTTTGGAGAGTGCCTTTGGATGTTGACTGTGTTTATTCGATCTTGCGAAACTAGGGGTATGAAAAGATATTGTAGGGGCTTGGTCTCCGTTCGTCATTTACCACTTTTTTATCCAAAGGTTGTGTGTATGTATCAGGTGTAGTCTTCCTGTTTCCGAGCAGAGTAGCTCTCACATGCTCGCACCTCTTAGCTAAAGCTGAATAGATACCATTTACACCGAAACTGTTTTGGATTTCAGGGTTCTTTTCTCATCTCCAGCACCAAGGTTTTTTGACTTTGAAAATCGGCTGATTTCCATACGGCGGATATGTCGTAGATAATGAGCGACAAACTTCATCCACGTATGGATAGATACAAGACTCTATTGGGCATGTTACGGTTCCAGGGACAGTAGACGGAAAGCAGTAACTTGGCATGAATAGGAGATACTTCTTTCTGCATTCTCTCGTTGTCTATAATTCTACTCATCCTCGAGCACTCCGGACAGTGGACATCACAGCCCTGCCCTTCTATTTTTTGACATTCGATGTTGCCGACCCGGCAGCCGGACGGCCCAATAATATCTTCTTTGGTCCAGCATACGCAGCCACAGGTCTCGCGGTCCAGGTCGGAGGAGCAGGCAAAAGCGCCGCCGGGTTAGCTGGCTAGCTAGGTCGGTAGCTAAGCTAACTAGGTAGGGATCCACTTGCCATTGCCCTTGTATATCTGGCCCTTCTTGAAGAACGTCGACAGACGCTTCCCCTGGAGCATGCTGTCGTACATCTCGACGAACGAGGAAAACGTGACGGTCGTCCAGCCGGGGTAGTCCTCCGGGTACTGGTAGTTGAGCTGGGCGCGCTGGCCGTACATGTCCTCGACGACCTTGACGGGGCACTCGGAGTAGTTGGCCTCGGCCTCCATGGACGACTGCTGGTCGAGGACGCGCGCAAAGGCCGCGAGGCAGCCGTCGTCGACCATGAGGCACATCTTGAGGCGCACGGGCAGCTCGCCGGCGGTGCCCCCGACGGGGATGCCGAGGGAGCGCTTCCAGTCGAGGAAGGCGTCGCGGACGGCGCCCTCGTCGGCGTTGGCGAGGCGGTCGCGGTCGCTGAAGACCTTGGACGAGTAGGTCTCCTCCAGCAGCCGCATCTGGCTCGGGGGGCCCTCGAGGCGCTTCGGCAGGGCCTTCTTGATCTCGTCGTTCATGGCGCGCACGAAGAGCGGGAAGAGGCGCTCCGAGTCCGGGGCGTAGGTCGTGCGGTAGACGATCGGGCCCCAGGTCTTCTGCACGAAGTCGCGCTCGGGGCCCTCGGGCAGAGATCGCAGGCCTGGTTCTTGCGGGAGTCGCGCGACCTCGCGGTGAAGGAAGGGGCCGGCCTGGGACCGCCAGGTGGAGGGTTGTTCTTGAGTCATGGTTTATTCCAGTTTCCCGGTCGCGGGCAGAGGACGCTTCTGGTTTTCCCTATCTTTTTGTTTCCTGATTGCGATTTCAGGTCTTTCTGATTCAGGCCGTCAAGGGGACCTTGGACGCCTCTTGGGCTGACACGGCCAAGGGACATGATGTCGACATGACATGCATTGCCATGATGCGAACGTGCTGGAATCTTCGTCGATGTGATGGGTTGGGGAAGTAGGTTCTTGTACTTTTGGCAGGGAACAAAGAAAAAGGTATGGTCGTAGTGGAAGCATAAATGTTCAAGCTCCATGCCATACTGGATGTATGGACGGGCGGAGGGGGCTGGAAAAAGCAAAAGCAAAAGGTTATGACAAGGGTGGGATTCGAACCCACGCCTCCTTTCGAAGACACGGAAGATCGTGTTCTTGCGAACCCGACCAGCTCAGGTCAGCCTGAACCGTGCGCCTTGGACCACTCGGCCACCTTGCCTTGCTTGTTGGAGGCTTCGGGGTTCGAAAGCCTGATCAACTCGCCCTCCGGCCATGATCTCCAGGACAAATAGGACTTCATCGGAGGGAAGAGACTGCTGGTTAACGCCACAATTGTTAGTATAGGCAAGTAGTGATGGGCGGGCAGATTAGTTGCGAGGGCGAACAGGGAACCGGTGAAAATCCCCGTGAGTTGGAGGCTCTCGAAACAGAACGCAGACATTAGGGTCGGGAATATATATTCACATGGGAGTAGATCACCGAGATCGGATGGACCGCGGAGAGAGAAGGTCAAGCCAGAGGAGTCCACGACACACAGACACAAGACAAAGACCGCACGCGAGCAACGACCACAAAATCCCACCGGAGAAAAGAAGAACGGCGCGACAAACCGACCTTGGTGTCGCACATGTACTGCGTACTTCTGCTGCCCGGGCGGACTCCGCGGCAGAACCTCACCGCCCCGCGTAGCCTCGGTGATGCGCGCCGCCCGCCGTCGCTCACGCCTCGCTCTCCGCCGTCCGACGACGAGCGCGACGATGAGCTGAACGGGACAGAGACTCAGTCGAATGCGAGAGCGACCGCACCGCCGGAGGGAACCCCGCCCGCGACGCCATGATATGAGTCCCTCCCGAGCCAGACCCAGAGCCCCAGCTTGACTCCGCTGCATCGATCCTCCACCGTCTGTCTCTCACCTTTCTCCGCGCCCGCCCGCCCGTCGAACCAACCCGCCGATTGAGCGACGATGCTGCAGTTTCGCACCGAGGGCTTCAACGGCTGCGCGGTCAAGTACTCGCCCTTCTTCGACAACCGCCTCGCCGTCGCGGCGTCTGCGAACTTTGGCCTCGTGGGCAATGGGCGGCTGTACGTCCTCGAGCTCACGCCCAACGGGATCGTGCCGCTGAAGTGGTATGTATTCCCACACCGATTACTTCTACATAGCCACGGATAGATAGATAAGCTAATGCATATCCTCCGGCAGGTTCACGACCCAAGACTCCCTCTACGACCTCGCCTGGGCCGAGATCCACGAGAACCAGGTGCTGGTGGCCTCGGGCGACGGCAGCGTCAAGCTGTTCGACAGCGCGCTCAACGACTTCCCCGTGCAGAACTGGCGCGAGCACAACCGCGAGGTCTTCTCCGTGCACTGGAACCTGGTCTCCAAGGACCGCTTCTGCTCCAGCAGCTGGGACGGCACCGTCAAGGTCTGGGCGCCCGAACGCCCGACCTCCCTCCTGACCCTGCCCACGCACAGCTGCACCTACTCGGCTGCCTTCTCGCCGCACTCCCCCGATCTCCTGTCGTGCGTCACGTCCGACTCGTACGTGCGCGTGTTCGACCTGCGCACTCCGGCCTCCGCGTCGAACCATCTCACCGTGCAGATCCCCATCCACGGCCCCGCGTCGACGGTGGTGCCCCCCGCGAAGCCCGGGATGCCGCCTGCCCCCGCGGCCGCGCCGCCCGCCGAGGCCTTGACGCACGACTGGAACAAGTACCGCCCGACGGTGGTGGCCGTGGCGGGCGTCGACCGCACGATCCGCACCTTCGACATCCGCGCGCCCCAGCAGGGCCCGCTGGCCGCCATGGTCGGCCACGACTACGCCGTCCGCAAGCTGGCGTGGTCGCCGCACCTCTCGGACCTCCTCCTCAGCGCCAGCTACGACATGACGTGCCGCATCTGGAGCGACCGGTCGGAGAAGAGCGGCGGGGACGCAGCCGCAGACCACATGCGCGCCGGCCCCGCGGGCCCCGTCATGGGCGCGGAGCTGGGCCGCATGGGACACCACACCGAGTTCGTCACCGGCGTCGACTGGTGCCTGTTCGGGAGCGAGGGGTGGTGCGCGAGCGTCGGGTGGGACGAGAAGCTCTGTGTCTGGGATGTGCGGGCGTTTATGGGGTAGGACAGAATCCACGGATGGTTCTTTTCTCACTTGTCTCCTTGGGGCATGACTACTACGACTTTCTGTCTACTGCGATTTCTACGGTCCAGGATTTCCGGAATGTGTTGGCGTTTCGCCTTGTACTGTACTGTACAGACTTTTATGGAGAATCCAGATGTCCCTTCTATTGGGTTCGGCCAGCGGAAAGGGATCATGGACAGCCAGCCGGACTGAGAGGATCCGGGTGGGGGAACTTATTATTATTCCCTCCAGTTGGGTACATCACATGCATGGGAGTTTGGAAGTATGAGAAGTATGAGCATATGGATATCCCGCATCATGTATTATTTTTTATCCCTGGAAGGAGTGTAATACCAATAATATCTGGGCTTCAATAATGAGCTGCAATAATAAGCACGGTTCGTTCCTCCTTGTCTTCACGATATTCTATTATTCTCTGTAAGCAGGGATTCCTTCCATGGATAGATGCATGGGGAAAAAAACAAGAGAATCTATCTGCTCATGCTCAGATGGAAGAAACGGAGAAGAGAGACAAGAGAGAGCAGAGTGTGTATCCTCGTAAGATGTACCCAGAATCAAGTTAAAAAAAAAAGAGTCCAGCACAGAAATCTATAAGTGTATGTCTATTAGGTGTCCGCAACGTAACGAAATAAAAAAAAGCATTGCCAAAAAGGGAAATTGTACAACAAAAAATAACAATCAATCATCTCAAGACGTCCCAAAAACCAACCCGGATCATTTTTTTTTTCATTAGAGCGTATCGTGAAATAGGAAATTTATCCAACCCAGACCAAGCTTCCTTGAGAGAGAGAGAGAGGGCAGGCGTTGAGACGATGCGAAGATCAGAACTGCTCCAGTCTGATTATCTGGACAGTTTACCTCTCCGACAAGCGCGCCTCGACCTTCCTCCTCTCCGCCTCCCTCACGGCGGCCACCTCCTCCCGGGTCGCGTCGTACGCGACCGTGACCTTGTTGAACGGGTTCTCCTCGCTCTTCTCGAACTCCTTCCTGCAGATCTCAATGCGCTGCTGCTTGCGCAGACCGGGGTGCTCCTTCTCGATCTCCGGCAGCCGGCGCGCCTCGTAGGCGGCGTAGGCGGCCTTGTACCGCCGCTCCGGGTGGCGGTCGACCTTGATGCTGTTCGGGCTTTCGGTAAGGGAGAGGGCGTCGAGGGCGTTCTCGATGCCGGAGGCGTTGAGCGTCGGGGCCTTCCGGTTATTGTCCGAGGGCGCGTCGAGCTGCGACAGGTCCAGCGTGCCGCGGGTCTTCTTGGTGGCGGTCTTGTTGTTCTTGGGGCCCTTGGGGAGGGATGCCTCCTCGGCGGCGAGGAGCGCGTCGCGCTCGGCCTTTCTGCGCGCGGCTTCGGCCTTCTTGGCTGCTTCTTGCTCCCTGCAGTTTTGGTTAGTGCCCGTTTAGCAAGGCTGAAACAGACTGGAGGAAATTGTGCGACGGAGCTGTGACTTACTTCTTGGAGTTGTCCTTCGCTCCTATCGCCCACTTCGCGTCTTCCTCGGCCGCCTTCCTTGCTTCCTCGGCGGCTTTTTTCGCAGCAGCAGCTTCCGCCTTCTATATATCAATCAAAGTCAGCATTAGTTCAAAAAGACGTAGTATGGGATGTTCACTGGGTAAATAAAAAAAGCGGGGGCGGGGTTACACACGCGAGCGTTTCCAGCCGCCTTCTTGGCGTTCTCTCCGCCTTTCTTTCCTCCCATTTTTGGACGGGCCTTAGACAAGTGTAGAAGCGAGTGTATTCAGGAAAACACGCGTGTTTGAGTGTTCCTTGCGTCCGTTCGGAACGCTGTGCAGGAGGTGGAGTTGACGATGTCTGCTGCGGCGGCGGCGGAAGTTCAGGTCGGCGGTCTCGAGAGCGGCGCTGCTGACTAAGGTCCGGGGAAGCTCTCCATGCGTGCGCATGTGATCTGCAAAGCCCTCGTTCTCGACGGTATCGGAGCCCGAGAGCTACCGGAAGTGGCAATCTCCAAATCCCCCAAATCCCCATACCGCGTCTCTAAATAGAGCCTCTTTCTGGGAAATTTACGATTCTTGCATACGTTACTACACAAATAGAGTAAATCACTCAATGTCTTGTGGCATGCCTATCCCCATGACAGAGACAAGATCATAAAACTCGTGACATGCAGTATCGTGCCATTCCAAGGAAGCCCACAGTCTGATCCCAGTCTGATACCAGTCCATCCCCAGAATCTCGCAATAAAGAACCATCCCATTCAAAACCGTAAACTGAGAGTTGAAGTGGATGGGTGGTTGGGTGGCTTGCTCTTGTCAGACCTCATTCCATCATCAGCAAATTGTAATATCCTCCATCCATGCCGCAGATCCCTTTCTGTCGCACGGAGTAGACGTTCCCTCCCCGCTCTGCCCACCAAAATGAAACCGAAAGACATTATTAGAAGGAATCAGAAAAGACATCAAATAAGAGATGAAAGCATGCAAGGGAAGCCATGAGAGGAAAAAGAGGAATGGAAATAAAAAGACAATCATGTGTGAGAATAAAGCACACGACCCTGTGCACAGGAACTGCACTGGGCATTTCAGAACTGGGTGGGACATTGAGCAGATTAGAGTTTTATGTCCCAGATTTCTTTTTCCCACATTTTGATACCGGTGATGTCCTTGAGTTTGAGACCGGTTTTGATACACAGGACACTCTTTCTAGAGCGATCGTCATCGTCTTCGCTGTCGTCGGGAGTCAAAGGCTCTAACTCGGGACTCGCGCTTCCTTGTCCGGTGCTCAAGGCATAGTCCGATGCCAGGGATGCATCCTTTGCTTTGCCTTTTCCTTTAACCGCATACCCTGTGCCCGACGCGTAAGTGGAGCTAGCCTTCGAATGCACCTGTCCCAAAGTTGTAGAACGACGCTCAGCGTCACGTGCCGAATCATATTGGCGCGGCTTTCTCTTCAGCTGCGTCACAGAATTGGATGTCGGCCCATTCGACTTCGCCGAGTAACAGACTGCCACGTATTCAACCCGAAGCGTAGGACAATGCACGATGTTATCGACAGCGCAAGCGCGGAGCTCGCGTAACACGCTGTCACAGGTGTCAGCCGCGTTTGTAAAGAGGACCTGCAAAGCGACAAGGGAGCGTAGGCCCGCGATTCGTTGCATGAATAGATGCTGTTTGAGGAGAATGTTAGCTCGATCACAACTAATCCAAAAGGGCGTACCTGGAAAGACTTACGAAATTCGACGAGCCCAGGCCGACTGCAAGCTCTGTAAGCTTTGAACCAAATTGGGTTATCAGGAGAACGGATTTCCGATTCAGAGCCCAGCTGAAATCCTCGTCGTTACGAATCACCAATCTTGTCAGGTGTCGAGAATGTTTCTTCAAAACCTGCTTTCTGATATCTTCGATTGTGACGCTGGTTTTGGCGGCGAAAGATTCTACCTTGGATCGGCTGCTGCGTTCAAACATAAACAGCTCTGTAAGCTCATCAAGATCATTCAGGAACGTAAGAAGGGTCGGCGTAACATTGTCCGTATGAATCGAAGTCAACTTGAGAGGGTTCGTCTTTTGTAGTTTTGTGAGCATGGCCCAGAAATTGCGCTGCGGACCGACGTTCAGCAAAGATATGTGCTTGAGAGAGCATACGTCGATTGCGCGGAACAGAACAGACGCTTTGACTGGAATCAGGTGTATCGAGAGACTTTCCAAGGAAATCCCGTGATTCTGTCTGAGATAGTCCTGCACCACCTCATCACTCGACCTGCTTTTGCGATCCTGCTTAGCATTTTCAGTCATGCCTGGTGGTTCTCTCACTGCCTCTTTCCCTTTACGGGAAGCGGTATTCGGAGCCTCGATGCGTTCAGCCTCTTCATTTGCTCCGTTCTGGAACAAGGGGACGCCGGAGTTTGAGCTTTGAGTCTCGTTATCGGCACCGCTATCGGCATCTTCGACGAACTCTTGATCCTCTCCTGCGTCACTGTCGTCGTCTGGGTGTTCCAGGTCAATCATATCCGACAATCCATCGTCAGACTTACGTCCTGTTCCCTTGTAGTTTAACCCGGTAGTCTGAATAGTGCTGCCTGATCCGTCGTTAACAACACCTTCGTTGACTTGGGAAGAGGTAGAAGCTGAATTGACCACAGCCCCTCCATTCCCTTTCCACGTCGATGTCGGCTTTGGTGCCTTCATCGACAGGGGGACTGGACTTGGGGCAAATGTAGGGGTTAGTTGGAAATATGTCGTGGTAGGGTAGTACTTGCCATGAGTTCCGACAAGTTCTGGCTGGCCGCTTTGGGTTACCAGGGAGAAGAACGACATCTTGGCATCGTTTATGACGTCGTCAATGCCCGCGATGATATTGTTTGGAGTACCGACATTGCTCTTCGATGGGCCACTTTGGCCCAAACTTGTACTGTTGATTGGCGATATCTTGCCATTGGAAGATGCTGTTTTCTGCTCGGTATTCTGTTTTCGCTCCAGGTACCTGTTCGCTGCTTTCTCTATCCTTTCCAATGCCTTGGCATGCTTGGCGGATTTAAGTGACGACAGTTCCTGCGTAATCTTTCGCAGATTCCCCACAAACAGCTTGTCCTCGTCTTGTTCCGCAAGGGCCCTTGCACGCTCCCGTGCTTCTCTATCTGCAGCCGCGATTGCCTCTTCAAAGGCCTGCTCCAGGAACCTCTGCGAGGTTGACTCCTTCTGTAGACCGAGTAATTGGGCAAGCACCTTTTCCTGAACAGATCGTTCATTTCGCACATCCGCGTCGTTTGGAGCAGAGGCAGAAGATGCCCCAAAGCCGTTTGCTGTATCAACAATAGGAGGTAGAGGGGGCGCCAGACCATCAAGGTCGTCAAACTCGTCACCTTCCTGAATGGTCTCCGTGTCCGAGACACTTGCAACGACCTTCTTGCGGGCCTTCAAAGCGCGGCTATCAGAAAAGGAGAGTCTCAGGGACTTGAGGGATGAAGAGGATGATGATATGCATTGCGCTATCTCCGGGATGTATTCCAGGCTATCGATATCTAACACAGCCAAGCTTTTCAGTCCAGAAAACTGCGAGAAATTCTGTAATCCATGGGTTGCTTTGTGCACGTCAAGTCTCTTTGTGAGCCTGACGTCGGGCGTGCTGGTTGGTGGCTTTGGCGCCATGTATGGAATAATAGATGACGGATTACTATGGGAAATGAGCACATGAGCAGGGTGAGCAGCATGTGGATGATGGAGATGGTGGTGATGATGAGCGCCATGAGGAGCAGAAGGTATTGAAACAGGGGCAGGCGGAGGCGGGACAGTGATTGACGGAGTGACGGCGGACGCGGAGTGCAGTGACGGTCCAGCCTGGAGACGAATATGTAGATTTTGGAGAGTTGACATCTTGCTTAGAGTTGCGAAGACCGACTGACTGATTTCCACACGGACATTCCATCTATAGGCAAATTAACAGGAGGAGGGTTAATGGGACCTTGAAATTACCTAAAAGTCTCCAAGGCATTCACCTTCCTCAACGTGGCCAGGAGGAGGGTATTGAGGAACTTTCCACAGGTATATTCATACTTGAACTCTCGGGAAGCCCTCTCCCCACTATCACCTCCGCTGGCGGTGTCCATCGATATCTCCTTGATGTACCTGGCATAGTTGTAATTACTGGTTGTCAGCGTTTCCAGAATCCCGGCGAGATGGTCTACAGCGAGTTGGCTGTTGCTGCTATCGTCATCCGCAAACACATGACTGAATGTGCGGTACAGCTGGGCAGCAGCCAAGTCGCGAAAGGATCGAGAGACCCGGGACAAGTTGGCCAAATCCTTTGGTTCTGCCTGAGCACGTGGATTAACAACATCAGCTTCCACGCCATAATCTCTCGAAGAACACGCTGCAAAAAATACGGTTTCTCACATATTTGAATATAGCCTCGAGAGTCTCGGAAGGGAGACTGAGAAGATGTGGCCTATCGTGGTTCTTGCTGGATGAGCCTGCAGACAGGCTATTCAGGTGGAGAGCCATGATGGATCCTGGTCTTTCAGGCCGTGTACGTGCCTGTATATCGGAAATTTGACTTCGATGATCAGTGATGCCTCCTTATACGTACCTCTGGATCACCCCAGAGGTTCTTTAGTTGGAGCTTCAGATCAAAGCACAGGGAGGGATGCACCAGATGGAAGAACAGGATGATAGCCTGCAGCAATGTGCAGTTGAGGCACAGAGACAGCAAGCAGGACGAAAGGATAGAAGAGTTGGGAAGAGTGAAAGGACTTTTGACGGGAAGGGAGAACAAGAGAGGCAAAGAGGGACGAGAAAAAAGAAATATAACCGGAGATTCGAAGCAGACGTCACCTTGCTTCGAGCGCGTGGCTGCCAGGATGCTTTGCACGTCGTGGCGCCCGCCCCGCAAGACCAGGAGCAGCAAGACAACCAACAGCAGCGTCGCTGGACTGGTTGACGGTTCAGAAAATGGAGAGTCTGATGTTCGTTGGCATGGACTCAATCTGTGTTGTACATGTTTCAGCGGACTCAATGGGGCTGTGAGGATTATGAAAGACCCTGTTATGGTACGAAGCTCAATGCGTGCAGTTCTGTCGCAGGGTCGTCGTCGAAGAGACCCGGATAGCAGATGGGAGCAGGCGTGTGGGGAAGGACGCCGGGAGTTGGAAGTCACTCCGCCGCGCGACTTCACACGCCCAGCCCCTATCTCTCCATCGCGCTGCACGGGTCACGGATTTCCCCGCGACAGCGTTCTTCCTTCGCTGCATCTGTCAGACAATGCGGGGAGTTTGTCATTTACACTGTTCATGACCATATTTTGAAGAATTTTCCCCGGTCAGGCCACTGTTCCATGATCTGACTGTTTGCCCGCCATGCGTCTCTTCTCCATCCTCACTCCGACTCTCCTCCCCTTCCTCCTGCTGTTTGCAGCCTCGGTGCCTGCTGAGCACACATCCAACTGGGCTGTGCTGGTCTCGACGTCGCGGTTCTGGTTTAACTACCGCCACCTTGCCAATGTCCTGTCTCTGTACCGCACCGTCAAGCGACTCGGGATCCCCGACTCGCAAATCATTCTGATGCTGCCCGACGACATGGCCTGCAACCCGCGCAACGCCTTCCCCGGCACCGTCTACAGCAACGCAGACCGCGCGGTCGATCTCTACGGCGATAACATCGAGGTGGACTATCGCGGTTACGAGGTGACGGTGGAGAACTTCATCCGGCTGCTTACGGATCGGCTGGGCGATGACGTCCCGCGCAGCAAGCGCCTGGGCTCCGACGCCGGCAGCAACGTGCTCGTCTACATGACGGGCCACGGCGGGGACCAATTCCTGAAGTTCCAGGACTCCGAAGAGATCGGGGCGTGGGATCTGGCGGATGCGTTCGGCCAGATGTGGGAGAAGAAGCGCTACCATGAGCTGCTGTTCATGATCGACACCTGCCAGGCAAACACCATGTACACCCACTTTTACTCGCCCAACATCATTGCGACGGGCTCCAGCGCCCTCGACCAGTCGTCCTACTCGCACCACGCGGACAACGACGTCGGAGTCGCTGTCATCGACCGCTGGACCTACTACGTCCTCGAGTTCCTGGAAACGCAGGTGACCACTCCCAACTCGAAGCTGACGCTGGGCGACCTCTTCGATTCCTACGACGAGACCAAGATCCACTCGCAGCCTGGTGTGAGATGGGACCTCTTCCCGGGCGGTGAACAGGCGGGTCGACTGCGGACCGTCGTCGACTTCTTTGGGAACGTCCAGAATGTCGAAGTTGAAAGTGCGAACGCGACGGGACCCGGCTCGTTGAAGGAAGACCTGGCGGAGATTGCGGCGCTGGTGGAGAAGTGGCGGAAGCGAGACCAGGAGTATCTCTCTTTCCTCCAGGAGAGCGAGGGCGCCAACAACGCCAGCCATCCCTACAGCTCGGACAGGGAGAAAGAGTCCCGGACTTCTTACTCTCCTACTCCACAGAAAAAGATAGCTGGTGCCACGAAGATGGCGGAGGAAGACAGCTGGCGTAAGCGCCTCGTCGGGCTAACCGTCCTGGGCGGATGTGCCGCTGTCTGGTTCGCCGGGTCTATATTGGGCAAGTCCTGAATCTGTCGTACTCACTCTTTTGCTTAGCAATACTTTTTTTTCTTACATATACCCCTGGTTTTGATTGATTGTGTACTGTACGGTTTCTTGCTATATAGCGTACCATGATAAGGATGGCGTGTTGGCGTTAGGAACGGAAGAGCACCGAAAACTCAAACCATCGCGAGTCTTAGAAGATAGATTCTAGAACCTTATGCCAAAACAGCTACCAGTGGTAGTTTATATATACCCATTTGACAGTTGAGTGCTTCGGCATGAAGACCACGAAGGAATGGCTGACTTGACGTTGTCCGATAGACAGGCCGAGATCATATGATACTTCTATTCTGTTCTCTTCTATTTAGCACAGAGTAAATTGAATGGAAGCACGAACTAATTATAAGAAGCGTATCTCATTGAATGCTTGGTCGGCATAGTATAGCCGATGGATCCATCATGCAGAGGGGACATCATATTTGGAGCCAGTAGCCCCATCGATGACCGTTTACTCTGTATGGAAGGTAGAACGTCCAATGCTAGCATACGTCTCGTCCTGGGATTTAATAAGAAAAAAAAAATTCAATGAGCACCAGATCATCCAGCAGGATTATTGTTCGAGCCAGAGATGCCAGGCGGTGACGCCCTAGGCCCCAAGCGGCGTAGGTCGGGAGATGAGGTGTCGGGCGCGGGCCGGGGCGCGGAGGCACGTCTCGACGCGTCGGGCTGTGCTGACAATAATGCAACAAGACTCTCCTGCTTTGACACCGCGCACTATGGACAGCGACCACGGGGCCATTGGCGTCATATACTGATATTCTCGTTCCTCTTCCCTCCCAAAAGAGCCTTTCTAGGCTCTTAACCCTCTTTTGTGTGTTTCTTCTGTTTAATTATTCTCCCGGTCCCGCTCCCGGCCATGTATCTCCCGCGTCACCTCATCTCGCACCTCTACCTTCAGCTCCTCCGATCCCACACCCCCCTCTCCCCGCCCGTGCTGATCCTCGTCGCGCTCGAACCGGACGCCCTCTGCGCCTGTCGCATCCTGACCGCCCTCCTGAAACGCGACTACATCCCGCACAAGATCCAGCCCGTCGCGGGATATGGCGACCTCGCGCGCGCGGGCGAGGAGCTGGTCAAGCCCATGCGGACCACGCATGGCGGCAGCGGAGGAGTTGTCGTGTGCCTGGGTGTCGGTGGACTCGTGGATCTGAGTGAGATCCTGTGTCTCACGGTCGAGGGGGAGGAGACGGAGGATATGGGGGGCGTCGAGGTCTGGGTGATCGACGCGCGGCGGCCGTGGAACCTGGAGAACGTGTTCGGTGGACAGCCGGGGCCTAGACGGCAGTTGGAGGATGGTGAGCAGAATGCGCGGTCGGTGAAGACGCGGGGCGTCGAGAAGGGATGTATCAATGAATCTTACAAGTCGGGAGCGGGCGGCGTCATCGTCTTTGACGATGGGGACATTGAGGAGGAGTTGACCGCGGAGCGGGAAGCGTACTGCGCGTTGCAAGAGATGCCTGAGATTGACGAAGACGATTTGGACGATGATGACGACGAGGAGGCAGGTGACGACTCGGGGAGTGAGGACGACATGGGGAACGGCTCCGGGTCAAGTAGCAGGAAGCGCAAGTCATGGCGAGACGAGGAGGACGAGTATGATGACGACGATGAGCCGCCTCGACAACGGAGGAGGAGCAATTCGGTATGTTTTCGCATCCTTTCTTTTGGAATATCTCAGACTAATCTTTTCTATCAGAGCTCCCCAATACATTCGTCGCCCACCAAACTGATTGTGCACGACTCTTCCAACTCGTCGCGTTCTCCTTCCCCTCGTTCCGACTCACCATCGCCTCTGGCGCCAAAGCAGCCTTCTGCGCGCACATTACGGCGACGGCTGCTTCGTCTGAAAAGAAAACACGAGAAGGTGCTACATTCCTACTACAATACGGGAACATACTACTCGGAGCCTATATCGTCTCTGCTATATTCCCTTGCGTCCGAACTGGGCCGTGAAGACAACGACCTTCTGTGGCTTGCAATTGTTGGAGTATCCAGTCTGGAGCTATCTGGTCGTACCATGTCTGGTGTGGGCATTTCCAACGCATCAGAGTCTGGAGGGTCAGCAGGTTGGGGCGGAGAACGAGGCGAACGGATTCGCCAGATCCTCAGAGACGAGGTCCACCGTCTTAATCCTCCCGATCCCTACGAGAGAGACCGCGATCTCAGGGGGGACATCAACGGTGTTATCCCGACGACTGCGCGGTCCCCGACGGATACATCGATCCGGCTTTCGCCAGAACCCCGATTTCTTCTCGTGCGGCACTGGTCCCTCTACGAGAGCATGCTGCATAGCCCCTACCTGGCGTCACGGCTTCACGTCTGGAGCGAGAGTGGGCGGAAACGGCTACATAAGTTGCTGGCCAAGATGGGCGTCAGCCTGAGCCAGTGCCACCAGAACTACACGCACATGGACATGGAACTGAAGCGCGTGCTGCGGCAAAGATTGCTCAAGTACGCGCCGATGTACGGCCTGGATGGGCTGGTCCCGCCACCAGCATCCGGACATGCCAGCTCCCGCGAAGGGTGGGGGTTTGTACGCAGCTGGGGCTGGAAAGCGTGTCTCTCCGCCACGGACGTTGGTGTGATAATCGGTGCGATTCTCGAGGTTGGACCGCACGACCCGTCCGCAACATGGGACCCAAGAAAACCTTCAGGTGCAAGGAACGGGAGCGAAGCGTCTAGAAATGGCACTGCCTCAGAGTCGGACCCTAACAACTTACTCCCCCGGTTCTGGAGCGCCTACGATGCCCTTGCTCCCACGTCGGAGTCTCCCACTCTTCTCCTGGAAGCGCTTCCGCTGGCCCAGCACCTACACCGGGCGATTCTCCGCACGGGAACATCGCTCCTGTCGAAGCACCAGATCCGTCACCTGCGCGCGTTTCGGATCGCCGTGGTGAAGGATGGCCCGGATGTCAAGCTGTTCACGAACCCGGGCGCATTGACCAAGTTAGCCCTGTGGGTCGCGGAGGCGATCCGGGTGCAGGAGCGGGAACGAGGTGACGGCGTGAAGATCGGCAAGAAGCGAGCAGTCGGGACTCCTCTCGTCCTGGCTGGATTGGACGAGGACCGGGGCGTGTACGTCGTGGTGGGCACCGGCGGCGGCGGAGGCGTGGTCGACTTCGCCGCCCTGCAGAAGCGACAGGAGGAGCGGCGCAAGAAGCGAGAAGCAAAGGAGAAGGAGCGCAAGGAGCGCGAAGAGCGACGCGCGAAACGCGACGCCGAGAGAGCGGAACGGGGTGAGGAATACGAGGAGGACGAGACAGAGGAGGAGACGGAGGAGGACGAATCGTCCTCTTCCTCCTCCGACTCGGACTCCGACGACGGCGAGGCCTGGAAGCGTCCACACAAGCATCTCGTCCGGAACCGGTTCGGCATCGCCTTTCAGGAAGTCGTGCAGGAGACGAACGCCCGGGTGCGGATCGACAGCTTCGAGCACTGCGTCGTGGAGGTGCAGAAGGAGGACCTGGGCGCGTTTCTCGAGGCGCTGAGCTTCCGGAGCGTTGTCGGGTAGGATAGCGTCTCTAGTCTCTCTGTTCCAGATAAGATACCAGTCTCTCTCTCTCACGCGCGCACGCTTACGACCGTTCAAGCTATCTGCTTCTTCTTTTGTTTCTTTGCATTCTCATGATGACATGCGCATGACTACTCGCTGCTCATATTATGACAATTTACTGCATACCTGACGCTATAGGGTTCTGTTGAGTTTCAAACATGGAAAGGGATACGGTAGATCACGGTAGGAATAGGCTAGGCTGTGGAAAGGGGAAGGGAAAGGAAGGGAAAAAAAGGGGTGTTTGTTATTTAATGACAGTTTTATTTCATTTCTGCATTTTTATACTCTTGTTAAAGGCATCCCCCAGTCGCAATGTTGTCTTCTGCTTTCTACGTCTATTGCCGTCTGTCTGTCTGTCTGTCTGTCTGCATGGGAGCACGCTTTGATTTGGACTGGCCCGGTGTCGGTGGCGTTTTGGATGTATGGATGGTGCGTTGTCTGTTTCACCCATGGGGTGCTTGCTTGCTTGCCTGTTCTCTACTGTTCTCTATCTATGCATTGATTGGATTTAGCTGTAGAACCCGGATCGGTGTGTCTCTGCTCTGATGTTCCCGACATCCGTCGATGCGCAAAAAAAGACTCGTAGCTGTGCCCGGTCGGTCCTTATGTCAATCTCCGATCCGTTCACCAGCTGCCGAAGCAGTAATAGTAATAATAATAGATGCGTGTCAGGTTGTACTGCTGTACTTCGTATCAAGTCGGCGCATCTCCGATCTGGGCCCCAGTTTACAAAGTCCAAGAAGTCTAGAACCGTGGGACACTCCCGAGCCTTAACTAACCAGACTTTAGTTAAGAAACACCCCTAAGAATCATCCGGATTCTAGACTCTTTAGAGGCAGGCTACCGTGGGGAAAGCTCCCAAGCCCCTCCGCTCCGCAGGCGAGATACACCACTAATGGTAACCAAGAAAACTCTCTTTATTATTATTTAAAGCGTTTCCGCGGGCATCCCCCGAACTCGTTTTCCTGTCCGAGTAGTTCCTCTCATGCGGGGAAGGAAGAAGCTGCTCCAGTTCAACCGCACGTGGACCTCTCTGCCCTTGATGCTAATAATATATCAGCCAGTTATCTGACCAGCCCATTCATTCTCTATACATCTAACCGGCCAATGCAAGTCAACATCGACTAGATATCCTCACTCTGTTAGCTGAAGTATCCATTCTCAAACAGAGATCTGGACCAGATCAAAAACATGCCCCCCCGCGAAGATTACTACCTCCCGCTCCCCCGCGACTCCACCCTCGCCTCCCTGCCCCCCGAATACCCCCTCGCCGCCGCGCAGGACCAGATCTCGGAACTCCTCTCTTCCTCTTCCTCCTCCTCCAGCACCTCCTCTTCTGCAAATAATAACAATAACAATAACAACGTCAACAAGCTCATCATCCTCGACGACGACCCCACCGGCACGCAGACCTGCCACGACATCGCCGTCCTCACCGTCTGGGACGTGCCCACGCTCGTCTCCGAGCTGCGCAAACCAAGTCCAGAGTCGCGCGGGTTCTTCATCCTGACCAACTCGCGCGCCCTGCCCCCCGTCGAGGCGGAGAGACTTCTCCGTTCAATCTGCGAGAATGTTGCGGAAGCAGCGCGGGCCACGGGGCAGCAGGTGGACATCGTCCTCCGCGGGGACAGCACGCTGAGGGGGCACTTCCCGCTCGAGGTGGACGTTGCGCAGGAAGTTCTATTCGGTGACGATGAACACGGAGTCGACGCGTGGGTGTTGGCTCCGTTCTTCCTCCAAGGCGGCCGGTTCACGATTGACGACGTGCACTACGTCGCGGAGGGGAACCAGCTGGTGCCCGCGGGGCAGACGCAGTTCGCGCGGGACGCGACGTTCGGGTACCGGAGCTCGAATCTGAGGGATTACATCGCGGAGAAGGCGCCCGGGAGGTTTGAGCCCGAGCAGATCTGCTCGATATCCATCGAGGATGTGCGGGTTGGCGGGCCGGAGAGGGTGAGGGAGAAGTTGATAAGCCTGCCCAAGGGGGCGATTGTGGTTGTCAACGCGGCTGCGGAGTCGGATATGGCTGTTTTTGTGGCGGGGTTGCTGCAAGGTATATATATATATATATATATCTATACTTATATGATCCATGAGATTGTTCATGGATGTACTCCGTACATGTACAGTATATACTAACAGCAACAGCTGAATCCCTCGGAAAACGCTTCCTCTACCGCACCGGCGCGGCCTTCGTCTCCGCGCGCCTCGGCATCCGCTCCAAGCCGCCCATCAGCGCCGCGGAGCTGCGCCTCCCCATTCCCCGGCAGACCGGCGGGCTCATCGTCGCGGGGTCGTACGTGACCAAGACGACGGCACAGCTTCAGGCCCTGATCGCCCGCCGCGGCGACAAGCTTGCCGTCCTGGAGATCAATGTCCAGGATCTCGTCAGAGAAGATAGTAAGGGCAGGCATGCGGCAGAGATCGTGGAGAAGGTCGTGCAGCAGGCGGAATCCCACCTCCGCGCCGGCAGGGACACGCTCGTCATGACGAGCCGGAAGCTCATCACGGGGCATGATGGGCTGTCGTCGCTGGCGGTGGGCACCAAGGTCGCGGAGGCGCTGGTCTCCGTGATGCGGAAGATCGAGGTGCGGCCGAGGTATATTATCGCCAAGGTACGCATACATACATCCACATATAGATCCATTCCCATGGATCAACTTCCACATCCATATCTGGGATTGCTAACTCGTGTCTGGCGAAAACAGGGCGGCATCACATCCTCCGACGCCGCAACCAAAGGCCTCAACATCAAGCGCGCCCTCGTCGTCGGCCAGGCCGCCCCGGGCGTTCCCCTCTGGCGATGCGACGAGCCAACCAGCCGACATGTCGGCGTGCCCTATGTCGTGTTCCCTGGAAATGTGGGCGGGGAGAACACGCTGGCAGAGCTGGTGGAGGCATGGTATTGATACAAGGTATGGCATATATAGGGTTTGAGGGATGTGATGTGGGTAGGACTGAAGTACTTTTTGTTGCTTGTGTACATAGATGGATATGATACGTATGCTGGTCAATGTAAATAGGTGGATATTGGTTTCGCGTCTGTGGAAGTTGCGTACACAAAGTCTGGGTAGGTGTGCACTGTACATACATATGTAACTTCTAGGGTATGTTTGTACATACACACAATAAGAAGGGAAAAAGGCGAATAGCAAAACCAAGCAACGCCCGGAATACGTCATTTGTTTTCACCCTGTGATAATAGCGTATGATACCCTCACCTTGCTATGATCGTGAGAATGAATCCCATCTGTGTCCCATTCACATGCCCTTCAAAGCTCCACAAGCATATAAATGTGAAGAAAGAAGATACTTGGATGAAATCAAACCAGCAGCAATCCCATACTTTCAACCACAGGTGGCCTCAGCCCAAACTGCAGACCAGCGACCCTCTTCCCACTGGTCGGGTCGACAACACACAGACGCTTGTAGTGTTCGTTGTACGCTTCAGTATACCCAAGACTCAGGGTTCTGTTGGAGCTTGTGAGGAACTGTACACAGATAAGTCAAAAAGGTCTAGCAGAGAGCATGGAGAAGTTCTGTTCTCACCTGAAGACCATGCAGTTTTGACGGTCGATATCTATGTCGATTTCTGTCAAAGTAGACATGAATCCCGATGATCTGCTCCCTTTCATCGATCTTGAAGTGGACAATGCTGTCGCGGCTGCTACTGCCCCTGCCGGTGGTAGTAGTGGTGCTCTCCCCGACCAAGACATCCGTCCCATCATCAAACGAGAAAGTGAATCCACAGAACTCCTCCTTCTCGCCGAGATGGAAGTATACCTGTACGCTGGATATCTGCTTTCCGAGCAGGTCGAGGAAGAAGACAGGCGTTTCGAGGTCTTGCCGCAGAGAGGGAGAGCCATATCGGGGTTCGATGGAGTACCGTGCCGGTGGCCAGTGGCTGTTGATCCAGCGGGTGTGGTATGCCGGATTAGCGATGAGGGGGTCTATGTGGCCTGGTGTTCCATGAGCTAGGTCGGCTGTGATGATGCCGAATGTGGTGATGGAGTATAGCTGAGTAGGTACGTGTACGTTAGTCTTGATACATATATTCATGAAAAGAAAAGAACGGAAGGAAGGGAGGGAAAGAATGAAAGAGTGAATACATACATCATACTCATACTCCCCAGTTATACCGATAACTTCATCTCCCGGCTCTGCGTGAAAGACCTGTACAACATGATTGTCGGACCACTTGCCGAGGGTGTAGCGTGGTTTACCAGGACTGTCTCCAGAAAGAATCCCCAGTCCCTGGATCGACCTATTTGGAGTGCGGACGGTGCCTGCATCAAAAGAGATAGCCAATCCCGTAATTGGTTCTGCTGCAACTGCAACTGACTGTTGGAAGCGGCTCCGATGCCCGAACAGCCGGCCGCAGTCCTCCCCATAGAGCAGAAATTCGATGCCGATGATCTCTTCTTCGTATCCGAAGTATGCGACAATATGCCTCAAGCAGGAGGGTTTCTCCAAACTTGAGACGAAGTATACATCGGCAGTGCACCGAAAAATCATACCCAATGGTTCTGTTATGGGAGTGGAACGATAGTTGGAGAGCTTTCGAATCTCTGAGGACACACTTCCAGACTGTTGCCAGACTGTAGCGAACTTCTCTTCGACCTTGCGCAGTATGAACTCGCAATTACGCCAGATGCGGTGTCGGTTCTTCAAGCTCAGAGTTTCTGGAGGAGCCAGCGACTGATCCATTGACTTCACTGACGAGGCCGTCTTTAGCTGGTCCAGCAGAATGTTGTATCGGACTGCGTTTCGCTCCCGAGAAATCTGCCGTCGCAGCTGAGTGCTATCTAGCCAGGGAACATCCCAGGCGAGTCTGGATTTCCAGAAACTGTTCGGTAGATGTGTTCCCAGATCCCGAAACGAGGGGCTTGCCACAAACAGATCAACTACTGATTTTGACGGCAGCATTTCTAGGATGATCAGCTGTACTTCCTTTGGAAGTTTCGCAAAGCAATCGGCGGATGATATCAGAGTGGGCCGGTGCTGCGCATTCAATGTGCCGTTCATTTGTGGTTGAGGATTTGTCGATCGAGATATTGGCAGAGAGAAATCAACCTCTTCCGATGGATCGACTACCAGCCACTGGAACTGAAGTCAGCCTAATACTCTGTCACAACCTGCCAAGTGCCTGATGGAAGAAGAGGGAGGAACAGGGGGAAGAGGAGGGATTCACTTCAAAGCCCGGGACTGCAATCCACTCCTGCGTTTGGAACTCAGCTGCACCACCATAGTCAAACTCATCGTCCCAATCGACCACACCATCGACATAGTTGCATAGTGAACGCATCAAAAACTCCAATCCTGCGAGGTTTAGATCCCTCTCACTTGATACAGTCGTTCTGTGGACCGCAAGCAATATGTCCCAACATGCTGCATGAATGTAAAATCCGTCGTAACAGGGTGATAGTGTAACTATCTCCGCGTCCTCGTCATCATCATCATCATCATCGTCCTCGGCATTTTGACGTGATGAGACGTAGAAAGCCCCAATATCGTCATCAACCATGCCCTATCGTATGTGAGCCAGTCATTATAAGTTTTCACCTCATACATTCTGGTCAACTCGCGCTCACCGTGTTGGTAAGGATATACCGACCCGCCGAGTCGGGGCCCAAGTTCTCAGTCGTCGGCGTCTTCAGGCAGAGCATCCGCACGTCATCGAGCCACTTCAGCCGTTCTTATGAGACGGGTTCATTATAATCGTGATGTGTTCTCTCACCTTGATCTGGTCCCAGGAGATGAGCGTGGCGTCGTAGCCTCTGAGTGATCGACAAAAGCAATAATGCCAGTCTCGGGGATCTTCTCCTTCCTGCTCATCTGTATCATGGGCAAATATGGTGCCAGAAAATGCTTCCATGTACTCTTCACAATTGCACTCATCATCCCACGGCGCGGGATCACCATCGTCCACTCCAGACTCCTTCCTCAACCAGGCGGAGGTGAGAGGGCCCCCACAGAGATTGCAGTAGTAGGATATTTTGCCCATGGCTGGAGCGTTGCAGGGTCAGGCTAGGCCAGACCAGACAGCACTGAACTGTTACTTGTGCGGCAGAAGCGTTCGCGAAGTTCAATAATCCTCATCAATGAGAGAGAAGAGAGAGAGGGGAGAGGAAGACTCGAGTCACAAGACGCAGCTGCCGTGATGAACAGAGGTTGGGGTTGCTGCGCTGCGGAGGAACTGGGAAAGAACAGGCAAGCGCGACTCAGTGCCCCATTTCAAACTCAGCGTTCGTGCCTGGGCGTGCTTTGGAAGTCTCCAAATATGAACTTGAAGTCAACACAAGTCCCGCACAACTTGGAACAGGATAGAAACAAAACTTCAATCAAGTTCCACACTTTCGGTACCTGGGCGCTTGTGAAATCTGTGTGTAGAGAGTTTGTACTGGGGTAACCTTCAGGAAGTGGGAGCACTGTATGGGGTCGAGATTGATCTACAGGAATACTGACCAACGCAGCCCTTCACCAAGAAACTGCAGTTCATCATCCACCAGCGTACTCTCTTTGTGAAACCCGCATTCATGGAATACAGTACAGGGCTTTACGCAGCCCGGAGTTGACATGCAGTGTCAAGAGTATCCTCTATGCATGCGCGCCTTTGCATATTTCGGCATTATTTCCTCGTATCGCAGTACGACCTTAGGTACCTTGCAGCTTTATCTCGAGCAGATCTAATGGGATCTCCAGACTATTTGCTGGTCTGTCAGATGGGTGGCTAGGATCGACTTGCTCACCACATACGGCCTCATTAAACTGCAGTCCCTACATTTATCCAAGATTGACTGTCCTCAATTAAAAGCATTGGAAATGTCATGCTCATCTCTCACATATTAGCTCGTGCTTGGCAATCACCAGGTACCAAGTTTTAGCTAGGAGGCTCATGTATCCAGCAAACTAAATGTGGTTATAGGAATAATTATGTACTCGTTAATCGAAGGTGTCAACCTATCCATTATACTACAATCCAAGAAAACCAGGCGTCCGAGACCCTTGGAAGCGACATTGGTAACGCCTCGAATATTCACAAAGACCAGACCGTGCTTATTTCTTTGCAGCAACCTTGAGTGGGTGTGCCTCGGTATTGAAGACCCATAAGTTTTCTCCGTCATGGTTCACCTGCCACTCATCATCTACACCTTGGGTTAGTCATGGAGGACTATCAGAATCAATTTGGCCAAGACTTACCGGGAGCGTGGATTAGGTAGGAGTATTTCATGACTTCAGCAAACAGGAAGCTCTCCTGGTTGTCGTACTTTGATCCACCACCAGGCGTGTTCACGTCGGTGATGCCTGCAAAACCGGAAGAGGTGCGGGTTGTCGCATTTATGGCCACAAATGCGTTCCAAGCCCAGTCACGGTACTTTCTCAAGTCAGCGCACTTCAGGGATGCGAGACAAAATGGACTCACCTTCTGGTCGCCGGTGATACGGTAAGCGTAGTAGATGCTCTCGATAACCTCCGGTCTCAGGATATACGCGCTGCTAGTGATGTAGAAGCCTGTCCTGTTATAGAAATCCACCTGATTCGCAGGGACAGAAGCCTCATCCCAGCCAAACCCCTCAGGACCAATTCCTGTAGCAGTCTGGGCGTAGGTGGCATAGCATCCATTTACGAGTTCCAGGCCAAAATCGATGTATTCTTGGCGTCCAAGGACTTGACCGCCGAGCAGGAAGCTCCCGCCATCGAAGCACGTAAGATGCCCAGAGTTCAGGTCCAAGTTGCCGTTGTAATAATTCGCCACAAATGTAAGGTCGGGGCGAGGAGCCGGCGACGACTTCAGGTGAGCAATGGTCGAGTCGGCAGCAGCGACCCACCGGTCCTTGTAGGATGCAAACCGGTTCGGATCATACACGTACATCTTCATAAGATACTCGTAGAAAGAGTCATCACCACCGCCCCAGCTGACGTATGAATCCTCGAAGAGTCCAGTGTCAATGTTGATATTGCTTCCAACCAGCCCTGGGAAAGGTTCCGCCGTGGATGGCATGGGGTTAAGAAGGTATGACTCCGCCTTTTGGCCGAGCTCCGCATACTGGCTATCGCCAGTCAAGTCGGAAAGACGCGTCCATTCAAGTACCAAAGTCCCGGTGGTCGCAAGTCCATTGCTTGTAGCACCGTCATTGCCCCCTGAAGTAATGTTCACATTATTGTATGGGACTCCGCTGGGGGTATCGAAAGCAAACTTTAGAATGTTCGCCAAGTTCTTGGACTGTGTCAGAAGAGCCTCCACAGCATCGGAATTGCTTGCTAGATCAGAGAGGGGACCCTTGAGCAGGTCATAGCCCGAGAGCATGCCGCCCAGATAACGAATCGTGGTCTCGAAGAGGCTGACTAGAGAGTCTGTCTTGGAGTAGTCAATAGTAGGTATATAGTTCACAATTTCGTCGACAATCTCAGGAATTCGCATCACCAGGGCCGTTGAAAGAGCGTCAACAGCAGAAGCGCCCCAACCGTTTCTGGTCTCCGTCAGCAAATTCCTAAAAGGACGGTTCTGGGGGCGCTTACCTCGAGTCACCATAACCGTTTGACACGGGATGCAATTCGTCATGAGGGAAAGCATATTGGCGGTAGCCTCTCCAGGCATGCTGAAAGGCTTCTTTAACCGCTTCGGCCCTCTCACTGGCTTCCGCATCCTGGCGACGCTGGATAGCGCCGGTCCGCTCGACAGCATGAGGATAAGCAAAGGCATGCCCAACAATGGACAGCGCGGTAAGAGAGAGCGACAGAGATAGAACGCGCATCTTGAACGAGCGACTCAACAACACGGTAAGATAGCGCGACCTAGGAAGAAGAAAGAAAGATTGGAGGTTTCCCAAGCGACGGTCGGCTATATAAATAAGAGAAAGAGATCAGAAGACGTGAACGAGCGCGGTTAGAAGCGACCCAAGAAGTCGTGGGAACATTGTCACACGGCCTGCAATTACCATCCCAGTCTCCGAAGCATACAGTAGTGGATGCAACCTCCCACGGCGTACGGCCTGTACGGCGCTAAGTATCCTCTTGGCAGCGGCTCTGAACGACAGGGATCTGGATTAATGGATTAGTGTGTCCGGGGAACGGCTCAACTGGACCACAGTCGGACGATGTCATCCCAGGAAAGAGCCAGACGGATCCACAATGCCAGCCTGGAGAGACGATCAAAGTCCTGTCCGAGATCTCCAACAATGGGGTTGTCCTGGAAAGACAATCGTTTTAAGTTAGTAGTGAGCTAGGTCGGTTCTATGCTGAAGATCAATCAACAAAGCTCCTCTGAGATCCTGCCACGCCATATCGTCTCTGCTTCCACGCCACTTCCTTCCTGCAACCAATATTACTCCGGAGGACAAGGGTATTGAATCTCCGGGATTCTCGTGCGGGGTCATTCAGGGGCCTCCGAGGAATGTGCTGTTCGGTTATTCAGGTATCCAGTCAGTCCTTTGCAAGGCAGCGTCTGTCTATGCCGAGTTGGGGAGAGAGACTCGGCTCGATCGAGTCGATCGACAGGAGACCGCTGGGCGCTGGGCAGATCTGCAAGGACGCTCTGGAGGCCACGACCCCCGGCACGCTCGGTGTAGGGATGATCCCTCCGCCAATTATAGAGTGACTCTGCGCGCGAGATCGATGGATCGCGTGAGAATTCAGAGTAGAGACCGGTCGATTCTCTGCCGTCGACTATGGGCGATCGCCTTCAATCCTAACAAGTGTAGTTCTTCGGGCTAGGAGTTCCTAGGAGAATCATATCAGAGGCCGTTTATCGCATAGAATCCGCTTGCATTATCACCAAGCTCCACCGTGACTTCCACTGACAGTGACCCCGCTCCGTACTTTTTTTTTTTTTTTTT
>JGI26058J51888_1000265_pt1 | contig 34928 bp, 43 predicted proteins | sample HigsolmetaSP110D_FD_51888 | JGI IMG/M metagenome (IMG submission 51888) | reverse complement strand
CCCCCCCCCCCCCAAAGACATAACCCTAGCAACCCATCTGCACCATCGTCAGCTTACCCTGTACCCAAAATGCAGCTATCCCGAATCATGAACAGCAACGACGACGGCGGCGGCCAGCGTCCTGAACGGCGTCCTCAGCGACAAGCCCACAATTCGTCAGATTCATTCACCAAGCAAGAAGAATCACTTTCGAGCCAAAGACCGCCGGAGCCCGCGAACATTACACCAAATACAGACACAAACACCAGCGACCTGGCCGCCCGTGCATGCGACTCGTGCAGACAGCGAAAAGCCAAATGCAGCAGGACGAAACCGAGCTGTACGCAGTGCCAGGGGCTGAAGCTGAAGTGCACCTACTCGGGTAGCAAGAGGGACAGGGAGAGATTGTGAGTTTGAACGGGAGCCTGTATAGTACAGTACAATATCAGTTGATCAGTGCACATTTTGAACTAACACATTATCTATGCCATGTCCAGACACATGCAGAGTCTTCAAAACGCCGTGCGGGACTACGAAGACTTGCTCCGTGATCTCAGCACCAAGGTCAGCGACGAGGACGCGCAGCGGATCAGGGCTGCGTTCGAAAAGGTGAGTCTGCCTTTTGTCTATGTATGATACCTTCATTTTTTTTTTCTTTTTGCTTAGTTATCTGTCTGCCCAGCATGCGGCCGAGACGGATGAGATGGACATGTCGAGTGGTTGAATATGTGTCCCCAAGACGGATTTGCCCGGCTATGATAAATGCACGGTTGAACGCCGTTCGGTACGAATCGACGCCGTCACGGGAATATCCGATGCCCGGGTTTCTGATCCCAGCCCCTCAGTTCGATGGGGAGATGACGTCGAGAAAGAGAGTAGTTGAACTTTATATCAGAAACTCTTTTGGGAGTCCGATTGGAGACGATATATCGAAATCGAACGATGAACAAACATGCAAATGTTACCGGTTCAGTGCAATTGAGCCTCTGACGTATGGCAAAACGAAGATCAAATTTTCTAAGTGCATTGGGAAATGATACATAATCGAGGCATTCATCGACATAACATAAGATCCTCGGGAACCTGACTTTGGCCGCTGCCTAAATGCGAACAAGTACTTCACAAATGCTGCAGAAGATAGTCGCCAGATACATGTCGTCAATATGCACACAAGCATGGAGACACATGAACAAAAAATGAGTATGAACATGAAACAAGTAAGAAGATAAGTCATAAGAAGCAGATCCACGTTGGCAAACATCTCGCTCAACTTGAAATCTTTATGCACACAAGTAAAGGGTGGCCAAGATAGAAGAGCAGCGATATATACCGTGAAGAGATCAAAGGTGAAAAATGATAACTGCACAGACGTCATGACCAGTGACAAAGGATTCAAAAGCGGAATTGGTATCATAGTAAGATCTGGTCCCCAGCAGACGTATGAACATGCAGCACAGAAAAAAAAGGCGATCATAAACCCATTCCACAGATATCCAGAACGCCATCTGATCCTGCAGCCTGGTTCTCGGGCACCTCGAAGCAAAGCCTAGTAAGGTCAATATTGACCATGGTCAATTGTGCGGCGCGACATAGTGATTCTGGTACGGATGATTCTCCATAGAAAAGTCGGCCGTAGCCATCATGGGATTGACAATCCCGGAGGGAAACCTTGGCCGTGGGGGCATAGATGGCATTGCGGAATTCAGTAAGGAGTCGGTACCACCCAAGTGCATTGCATTGTTATCGGAGGGATTTTGGCTCTGCTGTGCAGCAGTTGTCCAGCCCCATTTCTCTTGCAGCTCGGCCTTGAGGAATCCTACTCTCCAGCCAGTCTCCTTGATAATCTTGTCAAGGATTTCTAGAACTTCTTCCTGAGCTTCCCTGCTCACAAGGCACTCTGCAGCAATGGCCAGACATCGAATTGAAACGCTCGCTACGCCTCTGCTGGTCATCAGCCAGAGTCTATCCACATCTGGATTGTCTAGAAATTTCCCTACCTGTCCTTCACGTGAGCAACGATCCCGCAAATATCATGCGCATGGCTCTGTTGCATGCTACGCATCTCTGGGCTATACTCTGACTCTGTCGGGTGAATCTTGGCGAGAAGGGTACATGCAGTGTGATAGAAGAGACGACCAACAATGGCGGATCGTTTGATGAGCCTTAGAGACATCAGTCGTAGAGCCCAATGGATCAACGTGGGAAATACCAACCAGACTTCGGGGAAAGAAGATTTGGAATTAGTCTGCCAAGGCTGAAGATAGCCAAGCGGCATCATCGATCGCGGTACCTTTCTCGCCCACTCATCGCACCAGCTTTTGTATGTGTTCCATTCCTGGCATCGCTGACTGATCCGGATATCGTGGGCGGTGCGATCAAGGCCTTGGAACTGCGGGATTGACGAACGAAAATTGGCTATTTTAGCACAGATATAGACCATTCGATGGGTCCACAGCTCCTCATCACCAGTGATACCCCCTGGTGTGTCCATATTCATGTCGATATCCCAAGTATCGGGATCCCAGGCCATCTTCCAATTGAAATGCAAACAGCTCAGCAACTCCATACCGACGTTAAGCCAGAAACAAGCTCCGCCAATACCTGGAGTTTTGGCATTCCAGCGACACTCCTTGATAAGAGCCCTGGCGCCGGCAATGTGATTCATCCGCTGCATCGCCTTTTCACACATGACTTCGTAGACGTTAAGAATGACTGCCGTCGTAGCACACAAGACTGTGTCCCGATTCGGATTCTGCAAGCACGTAAGGAGCTGTCTCGACGCTGCATTGTAATAATAGAGCGCTTTCTCCTCGCCGTATGCTTGATTGACAAGGTAAAGATGCCGAGCTCCGCATGCCATGAAGGCATTCAACAGCATAGGCTGTCCAAGCGCATGATATGGCAGGATTTGAGAAAACTAGTCACATTAGAAACCGCGTAACTCAAATGCACAGACATACGTACGTGTTTCATGGCATCCATGGAATCCATCCATAGACCAACTTCCTCAACGAATACTTGCATAAGGAGGACTTCCTCAGCGTTATTCAAATACGGGCGAAAGTTTGAAGACTGCGTGAACAGCGATTTCGACACATTGAAAGACGAATGTGACATTGACTGGTCAGAAAACGTCGACGGCGGTGTGGAATACGAGTTGTTATGAAATATAGGTTCAGCTGCCTCCGTATGCGGAGGCTCACAGAATGCAGGCAAGAGAGACGGAGTAACAGGTAAACTTTGTCGGGAGAGCGTAGGAGCACCAAGAACATCGGAGAAATCCTGGAATTGAGTGGTGTCTTCTTCGGATGGCGTCTCATGATTCAGAGGCGGATACCGCTCGAAGCCTCCCTTGTACTCGGAAGCTATTTCTCTCGACTCATCCTGGAACGTAAGTCGCGTCCCTGGCGGGTGGGTGATATTATAAGGAGGAGCAACTGTTTGGGTGTCTATGAAATTGAGGCGGATCCCACGCTTGCAGAGTCTATCAGATTTCTGGCAGTTCTGACATCTTGGGACAGCTTCATCGCACTTAAGGTGCCGTTCCCGGCACGTGAGGCAGCCTGTGCGAACTCTTTTGGGCTTCGATGCTTCATTGGCAATAACCTCTTTCTGTGGCTTCAAGTTGTTATCAGAGCCGCGTGGTGATCCAGAGCTAGAGCTCTTCGGAGAGGACCTTCGGATACGATCGTGTGAAACCGCTGGCTGAGACTGAGAGGGAAAATCAGTGACAGGCTTTGTGGTTACAGAGAAGTTGCCGCCGTGTAGCGGGAAGGCAGACACACTCGAAGTTGTTCCTGCAGCCGCCAGGTTCAACGAAATGTCAAAGTCTGACTGCGGCAGTAGATTACCGCTAACTGCAGAAGCCATGACCGTTCTAGACCGTCGATGGGATTACTGGATCCTCTCCCGAGCGGATGGGGCTCTGAAAGCGCCGTTTTGCGCCGGAGATAACCCTCGTGCCCGTACCCATAAAACGCCCCCTGTAAATGCAGACCGCAATCTATGGCAAGAATACCGCAGGCCAGAAACTAAGATGGAGGAGGAGGAAGGACTAAGGCGAAGTTCGGCCCAATATGCGGAGAAATGATTGACGTGGTGACCACTACTAGGTACCCTCAGGAAGACAAGATGTTCGATATGAGACGAATGGGCAGATTGAGCGAAACAGGCAACGGAATACTGACTGACGCGAAATATACGGTTGAGAACGCTGGCCAAGGACAAAATGTTGATAAAGAAAAGGCTGCAGGAATTCGGGCGTCTGGTCTCAGTAAGTCAAATGTCAGTCGCGGAGATGATGGAAGTATTTTTAACTCGAGTCTTGGGAAGGTTAACGAGAGAGGCTGCATACCAAATCATCCGCACAGAATACAGAACGACTACATATGATGTTTTGGTAAAATGTGAAGCTCTTCCTGGAGTAATACGGGTGATAAGCCGAGATACGATAGTGAGCCGCAGGCGGACAGGACAGCGGTAGGTAGGTGGAAATAAGGTCCCAGAGCGAAGCGCTTTCAGAAAGAGATGGCACGGGGAGCAAAAAGAGCGTTCACTGGTGGTGTCCCTGGGGAAAGGACGGAGGCGAAACAAGCTGGCGGTCCGTCGAGACGGTGATCTCAGCGTCTCCTCGAACGGTCCTGTCAGAGGACTGCCCGTCAAGACTCAGGTGGGAACATCGCAGATCCGGTGCAGATTGGGGGGCGGCTAGGCCGCGGTGGAGGCGCGACACAGGAGGATAGTCTGATAGAGGACCACCGAAGCTGAGCAAGATGGTGGACGTTCAGGGCACCTTTTTTAGAGGCTTGCGGAGTCGCTGCGGAACTGGGGGTTGTCGCTGCTGCAGCCGGCGCTGCCCCGGCTGACGCTGGCCCCGGCCCGCACGCGAGTTAGGCGTTCCAACGTTCCAGTTTTTCTGTGGATCCTGAAACGAACGACACAGGAGGTTGTTTCCAAGACGTTTCAACACGCATCCCTACCAACCGCTGCGGCGCTTCCAGCGAAGCGAGGCGCAGTAGGCATTCCATCCCCCCGCTGCCGTCTATTTTGAGTAGAGGACGTAAGCCGTGAGCTGGGCTATTAAGCGACCCTCAGCTCCGAGAGACAACAGCCTGCAACGTCCAATGGGCAGGAATAATAATAGTGCCTGCTAACATATACCTAATAATAATTTGTTTCTTACGAATATATCTAAAATTATTTTTACGCAGTACATAAATCGCGGGAGAAGCTGGAATTAGGAACTAACTATTCCGCTTTAGGACCAACAGGACTGATGGTGATAGCCTTATCAGCAGTATATCAGGAGTACTTTCTAGTATGGAATCTGGACAGGCTGGATTGATTAGATACACCTACCAAATAATCTCACTGCAAGACGTCTCAAGTACTTAGTATGTCTCTCAATATCGTCTCTTGTGCAACGACCCGTTCCACGTCACCAAGAGCTCCGTTATGTAATCATCAATCCCGACATCTACGCTGTTCGGTGAGTGAAACCATAATCTGACCTGTTCGAAAAACAATCCTTGTATATTTTGGTCTCAATCAGGAATAAATGCACTAGTTAGAATTACTTTCTCCAATTCATTGCTGTCCTGAGACTGTCTGGACTGCATGCTGAAGTCACAACCGATTATTTATGTCCTTCTTCTAAGGCGGTGAGATAGCCGACCAATTATGGTAAGTCACCGATAAGATCTGCCGTCGCGTTTCGACGAACCGTCCGTTGTTGAATGAGTCAAGAGCTGCAACGATAAATTTATGAACATTCAGATCGAAGCTAAAAGGGTAATAAATTGAACGGTTCAGTTTGCAATAATATGTATTAATCCTAATTCAAGTTTAATTTTTCTCAGAAAGAGACAAAGAGCTGTTTCATTTGTCACGATTTATCAACCCCACCCCACGATGCGTCCCCCGCTTCGAATCGCGATCCTTGAATGCGATACTCCGCTCGAAAATGCAAACGCCAAATATGGCGGCTACGGTGGCGTATTTACTGCGCTTCTGAGGGCCAGTGCCAAGGCCTTGGGGCAGCCAGACAAGCTTGACCCGGAGACGGGTCTGGAGATCTCCAAGTGGGACGTCGTCAATGGGGAGGAGTACCCAAATCTGGAGGATATAGATGCGATTCTGATGACTGGATCGAGTATGTCGCCTTCTTTATTTCCTTTTTATGGACCAGAGTCGTCCACGCAACCACTCTCCACAGGCTGGATGCGTAGTTGAACACGTCTGTTGTACATGTACTGTGCCTGTAATGCTGCTGGCTAACTCATCTCCTGAATTCAGGACACAACTCCTTCGACGATATCCCATGGATAAACAGACTGGTTGAGTTTACAAGGAAAGTGCTTGCCCAAGACCGTGTCCGTATCATCGGGGTTTGCTTCGGACACCAGATTCTCGGCCGTGCGTTGGGAGTCAAGGTTGGCCGAAACGATGCCGGCTGGGAAATTTCCGTCTGCGACGTGGATTTGACAGAAAAGGGGAAAGAGCTATTCCAGCGGGATAAACTGGTAAGTCCAATTTGGGCTTTACTGTCTTGCAGGATTGATTCCTGTCCATTTCGTGCCAAGGAAATGTTTTGTTACTGACGTCTCAAACTCCGTATCTCAGCGCCTTCAACAAATGCACCGCGACATCGTCTTCTATTATCCACCGGATGTAGTGCCACTCGGTTCCTCCCCGCGCTGCGCCGTGCAGGGTATGTACTCTTCACGCCGCTTTATCACCGTCCAGGGTCACCCGGAGTTTACGGAGGAGATCGTTTCGGAGATCCTCCAGTCTCGGAGAGCAGCGGGGATCTTCACCGAAGATGAATACAAGGATGCGATCGCCAGAGTCGGGAATGAGCATGATGGTATCGCTGTTGGCATGGCGTTTCTAAGGTTCTTGATGGAAGAATGAATAGGTCACCTTATCGGGCATACTCATAGTTTTAGTTCCCCTGCGTGGTTGGTGCTTATAGAGGACTGGTGGTTTTCAGCCGCTTTGTATATATGCACACTTCCTCGAGGGTTTCGATTCCGTGACTTCTCGAGAGATTCGTGCAAGCGTAAATATATAGCTGTCTGCAATAGATAGACCGATTTGACTTCTCTGTGATGTATGACCATGTCAAAGCCATGAATGCGTACGAGAGAGGCAGGCTTCTGGTAGAATAGATGCTTTTAGATTGACGATTAGATGATATAATGTACTGTACATCGTAGATCTAACGAGCGAGGGACGAAGAAACACAAAACCCACCCTCCTTTTTTACGCTCCCGATAGACTATGCCATATCCATTAATGCCCTTAACACACCACATCAGATATTAGCATCATCCCGCTCCAGGAATCCAGGGTCCATCTCAACGCGCCTCTCGAATTTTGCCCACCAGTCCCTAAAACTCTTCAACGGGACGACTTCCTCCTTATTGGGATCCGACGACGCAAAGCTTGCGAGGAAATTGAACGCATTTCCAATAATACGCTGCGCAAGGACTTTCGTTGTGATCTGTTTTTGTTGTTGCTGCTGTTGAGGGCTTACGCGCACCAGGGCGGTAGAAGGAGAAGTGGGGTTTCCTTGGGCCTGCAACGCGGCGAGCTGCTGAGCAACGCTCTGCGCTGGCTCAATTGAGATGCCCAATGTGACGGTTCCATTAAGTGTACCCGTGCCCGTGATATTGCTTGCCCCTTCGTCGACCATCTCATCTTGCTCTTCGGCCTCCGTGCGCTCGGGTAGTTTCTGGGTTTCGCCAGACCGGACCTTGAAGATCGCGGAAGGTTTCTCGTTCGCTATCGCGCCAATGAATCGGAACTCCGGACCGTTCGGGCCAGGTTTCGAGTCTGGAAGCTGAATGTATATCGCCGCCGCCGTGTCTGGTGGAAGGACTGTGCCGGGAAGGAAGAAGACGACGACATGGGCAAACGATGGATTCGCGGGGAAGGAGAACGCAAACTTCGTGGCTTGGCCATTGGGTTGGGCGTCAACGGTAACAATGTCTGTGAGGCATGGCCGGCCTGGAATAATAACTCCAAACATGGCGGTGAATAGGTGATCGCAATTGCTTTGTTGTCCTGCTGTTGTTGACGGTGGGGCGCGGGGATATTAGAAACTGCGGAATCTGATATAGAAGCAAGCGCAGCGTCGATAATACTCTCAGGTCAGCAAATGCATTATCTCATGGAGTATGCAGTCCCTCCAATGTGGTGGGGAGTGTGCAGGAGCATCAACACACGGAGTTTCCTTTGACGTGTCGAAGATGGAATCTGAAAGATACTTTTCGAGCGCCGTTGGGTGACGAAAGGCGTCTGGAGCTTCTTGCCCTTATCGATAAGGGTTTAGTGTCCGCAAACAGCAGCGCCAGGAACGAGTGGACCGCTTCTTCTCCGTCCCGCCAACCCATTACCGACTATTCCTGTTACTCATAATCAACTTCCAGTTCATGTACTGTACATAGACATACATAAGACCAAGGCACAATGGGCAAATCTAATCTTGACCTGGTCAAAGAATGCGACAAGTAAATCTTCTCTTTGTCCATTGTCTCTCCTTATTAGTTACCTAGATGCTGACTGCCACGGTGGAAAAAGTTTCCCTTACTACGCCGAGGACCCCGCATTCTACAAAGCCCACCTGAAAACGTATCACGCTTTCAAGGTTTCTGGCTGCGATGCAGTTCTTGGATACATACCCAATGCTGTCGTCGAGAAATTTTACTGGCCGGAGCACTGCTGGGCTGTCGATTCCACCACCCAGACGGTGACCCTCGTTGCTCCTCCAGGCGCGACGCCTGCCCAGCGCAGCGAACTGATGGCACAGACTCTTGCGGAAGCAGTCAAGCGTGGAAATTTCAAGATCCTGCATGGCTGGCGCGATGAGATGTACCCAATCTATGGCCCGGGAGGGGAGTTTCTTCTCGAAATGGAACGCTGCGCGAGTCCACTTTTTGGGATCGTCACGTACGGTGTACACATGACGGGCTACGTTGAAGACGAGCAGGGACTACGGATATGGGTCCCCAGACGTTCGAGAACAAAGCAGACGTACCCCGGAATGCTGGACAACACCGTGGCTGGTGGGATAAGCACAGGAGAGCTGCCTTTCGAGTGCGTTATCCGCGAAGCGATGGAAGAAGCCTCTATCCCAGAGGACATTGTGAGGGCAGGGGCGGTGCCTGTAGGTTGTGTCACATATTTCTATGTGAGGGATGCACGCGCTGGTGGTGAGACAGGCTTGCTGCAGCCGGAAGTCGAGTACGTCTATGACCTTAAGCTTGACGCCAGCGTCGTGCCAAAACCTTGCGACTCCGAGGTCGAAGATTTTCGCTTGTGGAGTATTGACGAGATCAAAGAAGCGCTGAGCAGAGGGGAGTTCAAACCCAACTGTGCAGTCGTTCTGATTGATTTCTTCATCAGGCACGGGATTCTGACACCCGAGAACGAGCCAGATTATCTGGAGATTGTAGCGAGACTGCACCGCCGGCTGGAGTTTCCAACCGCATCACATGCAACTAGATAGATACCAAGCCTTGAAATCCGACGTAGCACGCGTCTAGTTAACTCTTTTTAAGTCTTTTTTTTAATACCCGATCCCTTGAAACGCCGACGCTAATGCCCAATGTAATAAGCCTCTCAAACCGCCCTCTAAAAATGCAGAACCTGAGCCCTGTCAGATAGAAAAGGCCATGAATTATGGTACAGGAGACTATTTCTTGAGAAGCAGATAGACATAGTCAATTCTCAACGGGGCGAGTTTCTTGTATGGTCCATCAATATACAGTAGAAGTCCTCCGAACGAGACAAAGACGGCCCTACGGGACAGCATTCGTCAGCAACTGAGAAAAAGGCACGTGGACTATGACAAGACTCAGGCACCGATAAAGTGAGCGCGAATCCGGAGAGAAGCATAACTCACATATTCCCGGGCGTGGTTCCCTCTTCAAAGCGGTATACTTTCCCATGGCAAACATAGTCATAGTCGTTTGCGAGGGTCTGCTCTCCCATTCCAACATCTCTCCAGCCTCCCTTGCCTCCTACGCTGTCGTCCTTGCCGTCGAGCGAGAGCGTTGACGCGAGGCACATGGACAGCTGCTCTCCGACCGCGCATGGGTACAGCTCCGTGTTAATATCAAGAGTAAATGTGGTGAGGGAGTCGGAAGACGTGCAGGAAATGCGCGCAACTCGATCGTATTTCTGCGAATTAACTGCGGTGATGGTGAAAGTGTCTTCGAAAAGCTGCGGATCGGACATGATTACGGTCGCTGATGCTTCGGTGGCAAGAGGAAGAAAAGTCACCGGGTATAAGAGATATCTCTAGATTCAGATGAATCTAACGAAAGTTCCTCAATTCTTCTTGCAGCGAGTGGAAGCGAGCGCGAGTTGGTCGACCTGTCAAGGGGACGAGGGTCATAGGATGAACCTGAGGAGCGCGGAAGCTTTTTTCGTTAGTTTTGGCGCGCCGCTTTACGCCCGGAGCTGCCCCGCGACCAGTTAGTGGCTCAAGGCGGCGGAATATCCAAATTCTTGGACTATTTGAGAACCCCTCCAAAAAAAAAGCTTCGGCTCTTTATTTATTCTTTACGTGCAACAATGTCATTTCGCAAACGAAACATAGGTCTCTCACCTGGAGCAAACCGTACCCCTGTAGCTAATGTCTCCGCGCAGCCACCGCAAGCGGCTCCGTCACCAGAATCGAGTCCCGGCGTGCGCCCTTCGCCTGACGATGGGCGACCGACGACGTCGACGGGCACGCCTTCGCTGGATAATCTCTTAGCTGGGCATGCTGGACTCGCTCTTGGCAAAAGCCTCCTTATCGAAGAGAATGGCACGACAGACTTTGCAGGTACGCTGCTAAGATACTACGCGGCGGAGGGCGTAGTACAAGGTCATAAAGTTCACGTCATCGGTATGACGGAGCAGTGGGGGAGGAATCTTCCTGGTTTAATCGGGACCGCGGACATGGCGGAGGAGAAGGTAGATAGGAGCAAAGAGAAAATGAAGATTGCATGGAGATACGAACGGTTGGGCGAATTCGGAGCTGGGATTGCAGGGTCAAGAGGTAGGGCTCCTGTCCTCTTGTATTGAGCATCCTTCCCAAGGGCGTGTTCGACTAATTGTTACAGTCCCAGCTACAACGGGAGATAAGAGCCAGATTTCGACAGAAGGAAGTCTGGCGACGGCGCAACCAGCGTTTTGTCATGCGTTTGACCTCACCAAACGCCTCACTCATCCGTCTCTCTCCTCGATAGATTACATACCCGTCATGCCTTCCAGAGAATCGCCGTATATCTCTATATACAAGCGACTTCAGACGGCAATTGCTTCCAGTCCTTCGAATACAATCCACCGCATTGTGATACCATCCCTGCTCAATCCTGCTGTATACCCGCCTGGTGCTAGCCAGCCGCAAAACCTTCTGCAGTTCCTCCATTCCCTTCGGGCGCTTCTGGCCACATACGCTAATCGCGTGACGGCAATGATCACATTACCGCTATCCCTTTATCCTCGGTCCTCAGGTCTGGTAAGATGGATGGAGCTGCTTAGTGATGGAGTCATGGAGCTCTGCCCTTTTCCACATTCATCAGACGCGAGTGCAGCCAATGCGATGTCGGGAGCTGCGACGGCGCAAGAGGAACCACCTCAGGGCATGCTGAAGACGCATCGGCTGCCGGTAATGCATGAGCGTGGAGGAGGAAGTGATCAGAATATTGGAGAAGACTGGGCGTTTACTCTCAGCAGGCGGAAGTTCGAGATAAAGCCATTCAGTCTACCGCCGGCGGAGGGCGACCGCGAAGCGCAACAGGGAGACGCTCCAGGCGGAATGCCGAAGAAAGCGGATCTCGAATTCTAGATGCACAGCGCAGTATTAATTGCAAAGCAAACATCATCGGTCGTCAGCATCATCATCCTCATGCTGCGGCTCCCTGAGCATATTTTCCAATTCGATCTGCTCAGACATCGCAGAACCAGAACCACCGTTGGTCATCGTACGAAGGTAATGCCGGTCATATGCATCGATCCGGGGCCTGATGGTGAATCCCGCAAGGCGAGCACGGAAGCCGTCCCCAAGACAGGACGACAACGCAAGGAATGCTGCATGAATGTCAAAATGCTGGGAATGAAGTAAAGCCCACGATGGGCAATTTAGTACTGACCTATAAAGAGCAGGAGAGGGGCAAAAAACACAAGACCCAGCAGCAACAGGAAGTCCATGGCGATGTTAACGTAGATATTATCCGATCTTGAGGCAGTAGGCAGTATCTACTTCGGTACCTGGGTATTATTTATTGAGGTACGGAGTAGACACAGAACGCGGGTTGGAGAGTGAGCTTAGCTAGGCAGTTAGGCGCCCCGGCGAGGTCGGAGCCTGAAAAGGAAAAGCTTCAAAGCGTCCTCCATCTTTTTTCGCACTTCCCCACGACCGCGGGACGAAATTCATTTTTTTTCTCCTGCACCATCCCTCCTGGCTCTGGCTTTGCAGGATCAAAACCAGAGCGCTACTCCCTCTCATGTAACAATGTTCTCATGGTAAGCATGCCCGTTTGTCATCTCGCCTGTAGAATCTCTCTACATGATTATACACCTACAATAATCTGTCAATCCACTGAAGCTCATCATTTATCTCAAAAGAGCACATGTGATTGAAATACGTATTTCGCAATGATTCCTTTGTTTCGATTCACGTTTTGTGTCGGCCCAGTTCCTTACTGAACTGTCAAAGCTAACTTCTCCTTGAAGAAGCAGCATCTCGTTTCCGACTTCCTTCCGCCATAACCCTTGGGATGGAGGTCACGCCTAGCCTTCCGATACCGATTTCCTTCGTCTCTGGTCGCTATCTCCTCTTCTCGGTAGATGCGGTCACTTACCTGAGACGCGAGCACCACATCTGTGGTGTCTTGATCGGGACCTTGCCGCAGGTACCACAGCAGAACATCTTTCTGGGTCTTCCCCTAGAGCTGATGCCGGAGGAGGCAAGGCTCTTGGTCGAAAAGGGAGTGGCCTATATTGTAGATGAGGCCAAAGCACATAAAGATGGCATGAAGGCTCTCGTGGAAGATGATAAAAGACGTTACTTACAGGATTTAGAGCGCGAGGGTCTCCAAGCATCGCGGATACAAGCTGGACGAAAGGAGAAGCAGCGGGAGGAAGCCTTAAAGAAGCTAGAGCAGAAAAAAGCTGCCAAGCTGAAGGCTTCCGAATCGCAGAAGGCAACTGAAGATGGTGCCGCAACCAAGGAGGACGATGACTTGGACCTCTTTGCACCTGATTCTCGTCCGGGAAGCGCATTAGCATCTTCGAGGGCGCCAGCAGTCGCAGAGACGCCGATGGGTATTACTCCTGCGATGTCCTACCCCCCACTCCCACCTCAACCGTCAACTGAACAGCTTATGCCCCTTCCGGACGTGCCAGCGTCCTATCCGTTGTTCGCCCATCTCCACTCGAAAGGTTACTTTTTGGCCCCTGGCCTGAGGTTCGGCTGTCAATATTTAGCATATCCCGGTGATCCCTTGCGGTTCCACTCCCACTTCCTTGTCGTTGCCGCGGAGTGGGATCAGGAGATTGACCTGATGGATATTGTCGTCGGCGGTCGATTGGGCACTGGCGTAAAGAAAGGTTTCCTTCTCGGTGGAGCTGAGAAGAAAGCCGAAGTGTCCGAAGCTGAAGGTAATGACAGCGTACGGACATTCAGCATCGAGTGGGCTGGAATGTGAGCTGTTTACGGCTTTCGATCTTCAATCGATCCTTGAGCTTTTCCGGCAGGATGGACTTGGTCGTGCTACCACGTGGTCGATCCCTCCATTACGAGCATATATTATCATGCTCGGCCGACTGGAGTCCGCAGTCGAGGTCCAAAATCGGGACACACGGATTACATGGCAATGGTCATTGGTGTCTGATAACGCACCGTAACTGACCGGCCTGTATCAGAGCACCCTCAGACTCACAATTCAAGGATACTTGTATTTCTGCTTTCCGCCTGTCGATCGCGGCTAGAGAGCTAAGAGTCTCTTGACCTCGTATACTGACAGTTCGTCTTTGGAGATATGTCATAGTATCTCCGAACTAACCTATGGGAGTTCGATGATGGAAATAATGTCCATGGACTGCCTCATGAGTGGTCCATGTTGCATTCTCTAGCCGTTACTAATGTACTTGAAACGGAGCCAATCAGGTTTTCCATGCAAGGCAGCAAATAAAAAAACCTTATGTTAAAGATTCAACGGCAATGCAACCAGACTAGTCTCTATACTGTAAATTAAGTCTACTCGTAACCGTCGAACATTCACCTAAAGCCGGAGATATACCACATATCATTTCAAGTTGCATGATATCACCTCTACTGAGTTTACCAGTGAGACAACACAGTTCCACTCGCCTTTTACGACTCCATATTGCCTTGCGAGCAGAGTTACCGACAACTAGAATACGAAAGGCGCTATATCCCCATGCATTCTGGCTTAGCAAAACTGTCCATACGATCAGTAGTCGTAAAAACGTCGATCTTCTAACTTGAACAAAAGGAAACGAAATGATATGTTATTATTACTGCTCGTCTGTCTCATTCGAACCCTTCTAATCAGCAATCTTGGCTGCGATGTCAGCGCACGCCTAACATTGAAAGGGTATTTATCTAACTCATTGAGTAGCAATTCTGCCGGCGGGCTCCAGGTATATGGGTCATTTCTGGAGAGTGCGTGCAAAAAAAGATACCTGGAAGGCAACTGGGCTCTCCCGCCATCCATCACCTCGCAACTTGCTTGATGGTTAAGCTGCAAGAGCAACCGGAAATCACATTGATAGTCCCGGGACTATATAATAGCCAAGCACAGCAGGATTTGCTGCTTGCCTGGCAAGCTAGTCTCTCGTGTAACGAGAAGGTCTGCGAGAGGCGATCTGTTTCGCCTGTTGTCGATATACAAAATGCTAATGTCTCTCCCGTAACGCTGTTTAGCAGTTATGGGCCCATCGCCAGTTCAAGAGATCTCGCCGCAAGACGTGGCGAGAAAAGTGATTTCCTTTCGCGACCCAACCGGCTGCGTCGGTCGCCCGGCGCAATATCCAAAGGCTCTCAGCTGAACCCTGGATATGTGATCCCGACACAAGCGGGATAAATTCGCGTTGTCGCATAGATGCACATTCCTGCGAGGGCCAAGCCCTCATACATCCCAGTGTAGTATAATGCTGGCCAATTGGACAATCAGTAACCCGTTCCTTCAGAGATAGTCAACATTTTTCCATTTGAACTTTTTGTTCGCACGATCAACCGGGCGGTTCTCGAATTGACTGCCGTGAAGCTCAAATACGAGATCTCTGCGTGCCTCCTTGTTCTCAGTAGTTTCACCGTCTTCTTGTCGGGCTGGTAGAGGAACGGTGAAGCGGAAGATGGTGTGCTCCTTCGGTATTGCTGCAGGAATTCGGTCAGCAGGGATCTGGGACAATGGAGAGACTACGAGAACAAAATATCCCCCAAAGAATGTAGAAGAAATAGGGATGTTGATGAGATTCGAAAATAAGGAACGGACGCACTTTTCATCTCATCTTTCTCCGTCACAATGACAAACGTGAATTTCGAATCTCTCACAACAATGCCCTTCAACCCAACCCTGGTGGCGCATCTACTGCGCACTACCTCAATCTCAGCGCCATGGAAATCCGCACTGACCAGCTTGCTGCCATGCGACAGTGGGGTCACAACATTCGTCCTGCGGTCGTTGAGGTCCAACACCTCCTGCATATACTCAACCCACATTTTATGCAGACCCTTGAAGATCTCATATTTGCACTCTTCCTTCGGCAGGTCGTAAATGCCCGAGATGCGCTTTTCCCGCGCAGAGAGCGGCTTCGGTTTCTGGTGGCGGAGAAAGTACTCCTTCTTGCGGAGACGGTGGAGACGTCGTCTTTCACGGTTATTAGCAGGGGTTGGAGAGGTCGGGCGCACGAAGAGAGGCTTCTGCTTGATTCGCTCGGTGAAAAGCTGGTTTGCGGTGTCGGGTGAGTGGGCGCGAGAGAGGAGCTGGTGCGCGATATGATTTTGACTCGCCATGATTGCGAGACTGTGAAGGGAACTACTAGTTGCTACACAAATATAAGAGTAGAATCTCAGAAATCATGCATTCATTCCAGGGAGTACATGCGACGGGGATTGATGGCTGCTAAGGGCGTTGTAGGAAACCTTTTCTGTCCGGGCAAGATTTGAGTTGATGTCACCGAGCAGAAATGCTGTGGGGATCACGAGACCCGCTCACCCCTGCCAAATTTAAATCCGAAACCAATGTTCAGACGAGAACTTTTTTTTCCTTAAGCAATTGATAAATCAGGGAATTTGAGACAAAAAATGAAAAAGAAAAGCGCTCTGGCAAGGGAGCTTTATACAGCAGAAACGTGCTGTTGACTTCAAGCCGCCATAGCTGTATCCACGATCTATCGACCTTGGACCAATACGGAGTATACTTCGGTCTTCTATCCGTCGGATCGTTCCCCTCGGACCAAACGCCCTTCCCCGCATGATGGACGATCTGTTTAAAGACCGGCATCTGGTATCCCATGATGGTCACCTTCCGGGCTTATTTGCTTGCTCTGCTGAGCAGTAACGACTACTTAATCATCAAGGATGGCTTTCTCACGGAATTTTCCTGGCTTACCCCCCTTTCCTGACGACGTGCCAACCGCTCCTCTTCTTCGTCTGTCATTGGAGAAGCTCCTCCGGAAGGACAAGGAAGAAATCCAAAGGTTCTGTCAGGTTTGTGAAGATATAGGCTTCTTCTACCTGGATCTTCGGGAGTCCAAACTTGGAACCTCGATTCTAGCCGACGCAGACAAGTTGTTCACCGTCGGCGAAAGCCTATTCGAGCTGAGCCTCGAGGAGAAGCAGAAGTATGACTTCAGCAGGCAGAATTCGTACTTCGGGTACAAGGCACAGGGAGCTGTGGTGGTAGACCGACAGGGGAATCTGGACAGGAATGAGTTCTATAATGTCTGCTTTTGATCATCCAACAGCCTTACCTGCTGTTCGAACCGTCTAACCCTGATCATATAGGTATCAAAGGATGATATTCTGGGGGTGACACCTCCTCTGCCCGCTCCTGATGTGATACAACAGAACCGTGAGACTCTGAAGTCGTTCATCGAAAACGCCCACTCGATAGTGACTCTTATCCTGAACCTTCTGAACGATCATCTAGAGCTTCCTCCATCAACGCTGTCGAACCTCCATCGCCTGCATGCAGTCAGCGGCGACCAGGTACGCTTCATCAAAGCGCCTCCGCAGCCGGTAGGTGACAGGCGAACAGCCTTGGGGGAGCACACCGACTTTGGCAGCGTCACCATCCTCCTCAACCGTCTGGGTGGGCTCCAGGTCCTCCCACCTGGTGAGCACGCCGAGTGGTGCTATGTTCGTCCGCTGCCTGGTCATGCCATCGTCAATCTTGGAGATGCCATGGTGAAATTCACGAATGGCCTGCTTAGATCCAATATCCATCGCGTAGTCGCACCGCCAGGTATTCAGGGAGACTTCACAAGGTATAGCCTCGTTTACTTTTCGAGGCCGGAAGACGACGTTCCACTAAAGCGACTGAATGGAAGCAGTCGCATTCCGCCTCTTGCTAGCGGCGTCGTTGAAGAAGAAATCAACAGCAAGGACTGGATTATCCGACGGGCACTGGGACGCAGAGTCGGCTTGCATGAAAACATTGATTTTGACAAGTCGGCCGGCACTGAGCAACTGAGCCGCAGAATTAAAGTGTAGCTACTCTAGCAGTGTCTCGTCTATGTTTATCGAGAACGCAGACATTCCTAGTATCTTACAGATGAAGATGTCTTTGTTCACTATCTGCACCATCATTTAACTAAGTACATTACACCGCTGCTCCGTCCCAAGCATGTCCTTCGACATAACATGAAATTGGAAGGCCATCACCCGCGAAGAAGGCGAGAGAGAAAGCCCAACAAACCCCAACTGTTCGCTCTTTCCTGGAAATCTGTCCGAAGACAAAAATTCAAAGGCTAACCTTCTTGCTCATCTTCTTCCTGAAGCACCCAATCCTGGAGAAAGTCGCTTAGGTCATAATCCTCCATAATGAAGTCCTGCGGAAGCAGCAGCAGTGTCTGTTCGCCCTGCAAATTCAACCACCAGGGCAAAACCACACTCTCTCCGGCAGGTACATCCCTCACGATTCTCTCCTGGATCTGGCGTGGATTGGCCCAGTCAGCAGGGTTGAACCCCCACGGGAGCACTTTAGGATTCGGCGCAAAGCCTCCCAGAAGACAGCGTTCATAGATCCCATCGAGATAGTCGCATAGTATCATGATGCGCTCCTGCCTGATCGTCATTTTATCCAAAGGGAAAATCACCTTGCCCTTGTGGTAGATGTCCACATGAAGACCAGCCTGGACTGCCGCGATCCGGACCTGGACTCGCTCTCGATCGTGGACTGGATTTCCCGTCAAGACCAACCCAAATGGGCTCTCCATTGGTGTGCTGTATTCGGGATACGGGATGAAGAATGGTCCATGGTCGATCCGGAGTTGCTCCGCGTTGGTTTCGTTGTTGGAGCATCCGAGGAGCACGGCGAGCGCATCGTTGGATGCCATTGTGTATTCCTTTCGTGGTTGAGATAGACACAGTAACGGGGATGGAAGCACTGATCAGAACTCGCAGTGTCTGTTATTTTGTGTGAACGGAAGGGAACCTGACACAGGAGGAAGATATTAGACACTTGCTATTCTTCGTACCTATTGTCACAAAAACTTTTTTGACAGGATCGAGAATATCCAATCCGTGCTTCAAGGACGTTGTCCCTTTGACAATCGCGCTCTTTGCTACTTTGCGTGGATTGTTTTGACGGCGACGCGGTGTGGAAATCGAGGGAGTTCCTTTGGGAGATTTCCTCAGGAGACAGCGGTTGCCCTCCGACTATGTTCTCAGAAAACAGTCCTCCCTGAAGAGCAGAAGGGCAAGTTGTCATTGCAAGATTGTTGATGAATTGGGCGGGAACCTCCTCCATAATGGGCCTGTGTCCATCCGCCGAATCATTCTTGAGATTGTTGTATCTTCTACACCCTTCAAACAGGCGACTGCCGCCCAGAGGAGACTAAATGGCGGAGGACTACGTCGAAGGTTTTTCTCCATTAGACATCTCCAAAGAACGTGTATGTAGCTGCTCATTGTCTTCCTTGTCTACTATTTTCCTTCACCATATCCTGGTATCAAGTCGGGGGATGCTTCCGCTTGGCTTGGGTGCTGGCTGTGATGTCATGGGTAGTCCGCATTTACGTACTATAAGTAATACAAGTCTTCTTTGTTGAACATGAGGCTATATTCAGCAGGCGGCGGTGATCTTTGTCTGTCTACAGACCCTATTGCTTTCCTTGTCTATGGTTGAACTCTGGCGTCCATGCCTTTCATGGAGTCTAGATCCAGCCCAGCTGTCTTTGCACTGAGACAGGCCCTGTTAGTTTAGTTATCTTGAGGCCAAGACTGTTCCACCAACAAACAGTAAATTACTATGTGGTCCATCTAGACACTATGTCTTAGTGTCATTACAAATTGCACATTCTCCGGGAGAGAAGCAAAGTGAAGAACAGTCCAAATACTGCAGAGATCATGTACAGCAATCACCTATCCTTTATCCCCTTAAATCTTCTTCCTTCATCTGCTCTAGCAGACTGTGAAGGCCTTCAGATGTCCAGCGGCTGAAGTCACTGTTAGCAGTTCTCACGGTGTGAACTAAGAGGTGAAGTTGTGGAAGATAATGCCGGCAAAAAATCACGTGACAGTGAATAGAATATGACGTTGTGTTAACAAATGGAAATGGCGAAGTGAAGGCGGTGTGAGGTGAGAAATGAGGCGGTGAGTGTTCGGTCAAAAGATGATCTGGAATGTGAGGGCTCACCGCCTTTGTATATAGTTCTGGATCTCAGTGACGGGAATCCCGCACAGCAAAGATACCCTTTCAACCCCGCTGGTATTAAATATCCATGGAGGTTTAAAATTATCTCCTTTGCCAGATTTTCCTCTACAAAAAATCTTCCTGACAAGACTCGACTTGACGTTGCGGAGCCACTGGTCTTCGGAGTTCTACATAACTCTATCGCGATGCCACGGCGGTTCTAGGTAGTATATATACTTCTTTCGCCTCCCACTACATAAATATCGACTCACTACTCCAAGATATCTTGACGTACACTCCTTCCGGAGCATATATTCAGAATTCATCCGCCGTCTCCTCCAAATGCAGTAGTCTGCATCAAACTGAGAAAAATGGGAGCCCTTCAAGGGCACCGATGCCAATAGATTATTCTATTCTCCTTTATTTTATAAGATATCAGGGAATTCTAAAAATGGGGCATTTGCCCCCAGAAAGAAGAAGGGCTCAGCGCAAACTAGCAGCCCCCAAAACCACTTAAGAGGTTTGCAGGGTTTCATAATATATGTTTGTTTCCACCTCACTGTCGTGTCATCTTGTCTATGCAGATTCACTCACTCACGCTGTCCACGGCAACAAATACAAAACAAAGATGGGCAAAGCAGGTCCAAAGATTCAATATGGGACAGTGATTAACTTAGGTCCCGGAGTGCTCCCCCCAACTCCTATATATTACAGTATTTCGATGGCCGAAGCTAGGAGGCATCGATCTGCAACCTTCCTGATGAAGGAACAGTCGGCAAGTCTTCATCTGATACAGCACTGACAATCTCCATCCTGCTTTGCTAACACATAAGTGCTAGTCTAGCCCAGTATGACCGGACGCAGTCTAAAGACGTCGAGTGCAATCGCCGACATCTTCGTCGATCCGGAGTCGGTGGGTTTGTCGTGGTCGGTACAAGCTGGTGAGATGGTCCTTAAGATGTTTAGCGATAAACTTATCCATAGGATGTTATGATATTGACAACGATATAGGCCAGGAGGTCGTCCTCCCCTTCAGGGGAAAGGAGAGTCCATGGAAAGATGCTACGTCTGACAAACCACAATCAAAGAACAGACGAGACACTTTCTTCGCCGCAAATAGGAATATCTTTCTTCCGTTATTGCCTCCAGACAATTACATCAAGAAGTTGATCGATTCCGGGGAGTATAGCAAAATCGAGCCTTATGAAAAGATCGAACTTCAGCCAGCAGGGTAAGCAAAAGAAGCTGATTGCCAATAGATACAGGCTAAACACCACTATATAGTGTCAATGGACAAATGAGACCGCACCAAATTGAAGGACTCTCATTCCTTGTATACCTTATGAGGAACGGCATCGGCGGCATATTGGGTGATGATATGGGCCTTGGGAAGACTTTGCAGGTCCTATCGTTCTTCCAGTATCTGAAAGAAAACCAACCTATAAAAGCAACGGTCGCGCCATTTCTCGTGGTTTGCCCACTCAGTGTCCTCCAATCATGGGTTTACGAAGCCGCAAAATGGACTCCCAGCTTGAATGTCGTCAAATATCACGGCTTAGAAGGCCAGAGAAAACAAATGAGGACTTTCGTCGAAAAGCGTGATGGACACCGAAGTGGCTCATCAAAAGATGAAGTCTCGGCACTGGTCGATGTCGTTGTTACAACCTATGATATGATAACAGCTGATAAGGAATGGTTTCGGAAAGCTTTTATCTGGAGGTGTATCGTCCTCGACGAAGGACATAGGATAAAAAACAGTCAAGCAAAAAATGCACAGTCCCTTCAGAGACTCCGCTCCGACCATAAACTAGTGCTTACAGGGTCAGTCTTCCAATGTCAGCTATCACTCGGAGAAGTATACTGATTTATGTTTCCAAAGGACGCCATTGCAGAACGACCTGAGCGAGCTATGGTCCGTACTACATTGGCTATTCCCAGAAATTTTTACTGCGCACACGTCGATGCCTTTCAAAGAGTCCTTTCTTCTGAGTGCGGGAAAGGTTGACCTGGAATTTTTAGCACATACAAGGAACCTGCTAAAACTGATTATGCTTCGCCGTCTAAAGGATTCACCTGGCATCGCCATCAATATTCCTCCTAAAACAGAGATAACTCTTTTAGTGCCCCTTTCCAAGCTGCAGCGCCATTGGTATAGCAAATTGCTCACCGGTTTTGACCAATCCTTACTGGATGTGCTCTTGCTTGAGTCACGGAAGGAGGAGCAGGCGGGGTTTCAAGAGAATGGATGGGAGACGCCCAAGTACAAGAAGTTGAATAATCTTCTTATGCAGTTGAGGAAGGTACGTGATATAAAAGGCATGGGAGTTATATGGGGCTCCTTGCTGACCTTCTCAGTGTTGTGTTCATCCATATCTTCTCGAGACGCCCGCCCCAGATGCGTGCAATCATGAAGAGCATGTCATCGAAGCCTCTGGAAAGTTTATCGTGCTCCTAAAACTCATTCAGGACCTTGTAATCAGCAAAGAGAAGAAGCTCTTAATCTTCTCAGGATTCGACCAAGCACTGAATTGTTGCGAAGAGCTCTTGAACATCGCTAGTGAAGACGAATCGGCTTTCCGTTATGTCAGGATTGACGGGAAAACCTCAAGCGCAAGGAGGAACCTCAACATTTACCTCTTCAATACCTACCCTGCTTACAGGGTTTTCTTGATTGCCACGAGGGCTGGAGGCGAAGGTATAAACTTGACGAGTGCGACTGAGGTGGTGTTCTTGGACCAGGACTGGAATCCTCAAATGACCTTGCAAGCAGAAGCGAGGGCGTATCGCATTGGACAAACAAAGCCTGTGACAACTTATAAAATCTGCTCTCAAGGAACTGTTGAGGAGCAGATGTTGGGTCGGTTAGCAAAGAAATTATATCTTGCTGCAAAGGTCATGGAGAATATGGTGAGTACCCACCCTGTGCACTCACCCGCAAGTCCCGACAGTCCTCAAGACTCCGTCGATATTGGAAACATGCCAGATATGGGACTCAGTTGGTTGGCATCATTTGTTCATCGAGGGACCCAGGTTCTCTCGCACGTTCAAGTGGACCCACAAGAAATGCTCTCTTGGGACTGGCAGACGATTGTAGAGACATGCAGAGACAATCGCACAAGCACTCCAGAGGACGAAAAGGATACCGTCAACGAGGAAGTCGAAAAGGCGTGGCTGCAGCGGCTCGAACGGGTTGAAACGTCAATGTTCAATGGGACCAAGGTCGACACGAGCCCAAGAAAGAGCGTTTCGAGCGAAAATGGCGAGGCAAAATTGGACAGAGCTTCCAGACGTATTGGAAAGAATAGGACGGTCATAATCGACGGCTACCACGTCTCAAAGGAGACGCTTGACTGCAAGATGGGAGAAGCAGTTCCCACGATTGCCGGAAAGGACCCACGTCTCGCGGAGTGGAAGCGTGAAAAGAAGTCAGAATTTGTCCATCAAAAGGTCTATATTCAAATCTTTGCATCGGTTTCAACGGAGTGCTGACTCTTTCGCAGATCTGCTTCCTCTGTAAGAGGCATAGCAGCCTTCATGAATGCAAGTCATGCCCTCGAGCGTTCCACATTCGCTGCTTGGACAGGGCTTTCGTCCCACGCCCTGATGCATACAAACCGTTTAATTGTCCCCATCATCGTTGTCGGAATTGCAAACAAGCTGCCCATGATGCTGGGGGTCTGCTATACGGCTGTCAGTCTTGCAAGGATGCGTTCTGCGAGAAATGTATGGACTGGAAACGTACGACGTTCATTGGTGACTCTATCCCCGAATATGAAGACGTCGGATACGATTCTCCAAAGACCTACTACATCAGGTGCGAAAATTGCAGCTCAAGATATGATGGCAGCTTGAAACGCAAGGCGGACGGCGAGGTCAGTGACAATGTGTCAACAAAGCGTACGAGATGAAGCTTGGTCGCGTCTGATTGAAGGTGTTGGGGATAGGTCTGTCTGCCATGGGTATTGAAATTGAGATGGATTTCCTATTGAGCTTCTCCCGAGGATAGCAGCGTGTATGGAGAAATTGAGCAAGTCGTCCATTTTATCCTAAGTTCTGTGCACGCATTGGGAGACGACATGTGACTTCTATGAACCTTGTGTTGTCAGTTGATACTATGATAACGTGAAGTGCCATACTTACAATGACACTATCTGAAGTGAGCTTGAAGTCTCAACATGCTCCAATTATGTACACCTTAGAATACCGTGCATCTGAGAATTCGAGGCTGAAAATGGCCGCGACGGATACTGCTTACAGCCTTTCTGCACCGCATATGTGTTAAGGGTTTTCCATTTCCCCTCAGCAGCTTCTGAAGCCTTTTCCGATGCAGCAGCAGGATCTCAAATACTAGACTCAGAAGCTGTTGCTGCTGGCTTGCTCTCTTCCTCCTCCCATTGACTCTCAACAGTCTCCGATCGAACACTAAGTGACTTGGTATCCCCCAGACGGCGCTTCTTCGTCGAAAACAGTACCCGCTCTGTGCTTCCAAGACGAGATCAACGTGTTGTTTTATTCAGTCAGATCGTACCACCACCGCTACCACCTGGAGGAAAAACTCTTCATTCCACCTACATCCGCTCTTGCAGCTTCATCTTTCGGCAGCCTGCGCTGCGTCCCTGGCCCAGAACTCCTCGTCACAATCCCTGGAATCATGGTATTGTACGGCAGAAACTCAAGTGCCTGTCTCATCATCCACATATTGACAGAGAATCTCCATCTCATCATGGCCATAAAGTTCCCAGAGATAAGCAGATCGGCCTTCATCCAACCCTGATAATCCTCCCGATCGCGTTGCCACGGTTCCTCCGCGAGTCAAGGTATCGATCTACAGCCTTCATAAACACAGAGAAAAAACAATAGGTGGCTCTATTAGATTCTGGTGCGTTGAGAACGGACTGTAGGGCTACGCCATCGACAGAAAGCAGGATTCGATTTTGAGAATTTGGGTGAGGTCTTGCTCATGATCGTTGTCTTTTTCTTCATCATTCCTCTCCTCGTCGTCCTCCTCATAGAGAGTTCCAGGATCCTCTTCAAGTTCGAGTTAGGCTGACACTCTTTCTTATTTCCAGTGGCAGAGGCCTCTTAAACTCCTCCTGAACCTGATTCAGTGTCATACCATCACACTTCTCTTTATCATAGAACACATAATTCTCCATTGCATCACATGTATCCTTATTGACCTCAAGATCTCCAACCAGAGGACAGAGTTCACCTCATGCTCCATATATGACTCCAGCTTGTTGATCACCGAATTTGAGACTTTGTGTGATTAGAAGGTGTACACTCTCTGATAGATGGCATAGTCTCAAGGCCGGGAGGAATGCCTGGCTGCGAGTTCATTGCAAATACAAATGTACATGTAGATTTTATTGGCGCGTGCTGTTGTATATCTGCGGCGGAACCGGAGACTGCCATTTGATCCAATTAATCAATTAATCAAGCCGGAGGAACGTCGAGAAAAATAGCAAAGATTGTGTGCAACCGCTAGATTTCGAATAGATACCGGGCGAGGAAATAGCTTTCTAGTTTCATAAGAACAGCAAAAAAAGCGCGAAGACCATGATGAATAGCTATCATCCACTGCTGCCAGTGTTCCAAGGTATAGATATATGCAGAAACGCATATCTATAGATTAAGTTCGTAGATACCTAGCTCAGAAGGATATTACATGCTCTTTTACTATGCAAGAGACCCTACCATGGTACCTCTCCGAAGCCAGCAACCGCGACATGGTGGTTGAATCCATTCGACAGTGATAGCTACCAGACACCTATGGTAAAGGTCTGTTACGATCTTGTGTAAAGTACGAAACCAAAATTACATTACATCCCGCTCATACAATACATTACAGTTACAACCGAACACGGCTATACCCAAAATGTCCAGCTGTACAATACAATACAATACCGGCTCGGCTGTCGCCATTTGCCAAGAAAACAGATCTGTGAACATACCTGTACTATCCATACCCAAGCTGCTTCATACTGCACACGTTAAAAGGCACCGTCTTAGTCTTTCTTTTTCTGCCTTCCGTTAAGTGGCGCGGATTTGAACTTGCGACTTCCGACCCCGAAAACAGCAGTGGTGCGGGGCTACCTAGGTAGGTCTTCTCCTGCTACTTCCAAGTTAGGTACTTTGCAAAGTCAAGGGGAAGCGAGAGGCAGAAGAGGCCTGAGCGTGTGCCTCGGGAGCTTTTGGTTGGGTGGGTGCAAAGAAATTGAAGCCAAGCGTTTCTAACTTCTTTAAAACGCCGGCCGAACATCCTGTCCATACTACTCTAGTACTAGGCTCCCGGGGGAATGATGGGATGATCCTATTAGTTTCCAGGCAGCCGGGACGGGGAGATCGGGTGCATGACTCGAGATGCAGATTGTTTTTCTGCCTTCTTTATTCAATTGATGCCTTGAAACTTTTTTCACTACTGCGTGCCCTGGCGTTACTGGGAGGCGTGGGAAATTTTCATTGGTGACCTCGGAAGCTAGAGCAGACTCCGGCTAGGAACCCAATGTCTGATCCGTTCCGTGGGATCTTCTGCGGCGATATACGGACTATGGCGAAAATGATGGACATTCTTTTTTTTTTGGTAATTAGGGGTGGTACTCCGTAGTAGAGCCGTTGATTATCCTTATCGTATCCCTATTATGCGGTCGTCCAGAGCACGAGGAAATTAAACTACTTTCAATTCTTCAGTCTTCCATGAGGTCTGATCTGTCAGCCGCTATCTCCACTGACCTCCTCAGTCCTTTAATAATAGCTTGGAAGAACTACGCAGTATCAACTGTGAATTGCCATTGTTATTATCCATCACTACCGTGATCTCGTGACCTCCATATGGCCAATTCGATCTCCTGCGTGAATCACTACTACTAGCAGGCTGATGTTCCATCCTATTATTCCCGATTCATTTCTCGGAACTGCTTCTCAGGGAGACAACTTCCGAGCCTCGAAGTCTTGGTATGCAAGCAACTTGGCCTGAATCCAGGTCTGAAGTCCAAAGATAGGTCATGCATGGGTTGCTACCTGGAACTTTGTTCCCAAAAATCCCAATATTTGGGTGCTAGCATTCTGCAACCGAAAAGTTGGGACGATCCCGTTCCTTCTCGATGGCGCCGGCCAGGCTGGCCAACAATTGACATATGATATTCTTCTCTTTTTCCCTAATAGTTCAAGGCGAGATTCCGGCAGGGATGAAAAGTCCTCGAGAACATATATGCCGATAACACCCGTTTGAGACTTATAAATATACCATATGCACCACCATACTGGGATCCTTTGCGGGCAAATATTGTGTGTGTCCGGGATTGCTTATATTTTGACCAATTGAGTCGACGCATCTTAAAAGCGAACGTGGAAAAATCGAGTCGGCTCGGTGTGATGTGGCGGCCACCGTCTCGAATTCGAGAGAAGGATGAGACATACGGAGTAACTCCGTATGCAAGAGGTGAACGTGAACCAATTTCCAAGGCGTGAAGAAGGCACCAGGTCCCAGCATCAGATTATTGGTTACCGAAAGCCGTAAAGCTACACCAAGAAAAAGGTGCCTTTTACCAACCTTCCGTTCCATAGGTACCCAACTGGCGACTGCCCAGCCCCTCACCGCCCATCCTTAGGCGGTACATTTTTAATTTTTTTTAAGCCACGGTGCTAGCGCTTCTCGGGTTCTGCTCCGAGCGGGCTGTTCTCTTACGCCGGCGTACGGAGTCCCAGCCACTGCATCCGGGCCGCACTAAAGTAGTCGTTCGCGCGATTTAAATTAAAAGATTTCTACATAGTACTGTACATGCGCACAATTTTCTGGTGCACGCTGGACTTTTCCATCCGTTTCTGAATCATGGTCTGTGCTGGAATGGAGATCCATGGCCAGCAACAAGCAGGACATCGTTTGATGCGTCATGACCCCTCCATCCTAAAGGCCCCCTGCAAGTAAATGTCGATACGTGAATTACTTTAGTACAGTACTTTTGTGACTACTGGTTAAGTTGTGATTGAAGTGCATAAAACGCGTCATAATTTCCCCGCACGGGCAGGACAACCCATTGCAAAGTTTGCAGCGTCAGTTGGGCTCCAGAACCATTTTCCCGGGACCTCGGGAATGAACCACTGCCCCTCACTATCAATGCTCTCCGTTTGGCGGGTGGTGGCCCATGGCTGTATCCTGGATCCATGGATTGGAGTGGACCAGCGCGAAGACGGGAACCGGACCGGGCCGTGGGATGTGGGGATGCATCCGCGAGAATCAGATCACAAAATTATGACGTTACGAATGGGGAAGGGGGGAAGAAAGAATTTTTTTAAGTACGGAGCACACAGTGCGCTCTGACGCTATGCACTATACTAGACCGTCGCACAATCTCAGGCTTGGAACTTTTTTGATGGAAGACTACGGTTGCGTGCATATGCACTAGCGCAGTTTGAGCCCGATCGCGGAGGCCTTCCTCTTCTGTTGGGGAAAAAAAGAGCAAAGAAAAAGGGGAAAGAAATCCAATCTAATGCATGTACAGAGAATGTAGTATGTGCGGCACTATGTCCGTTAATATCACCGTTTCGGCCCCAAAAAGAAAGGCAGCTGGGAGGACAAACCTTAGGCCGCGGAAGAACAGCGTGTACAAGTATGCAAATTTTTGCACGGTGTACCATTTCAGCTGCCCCTCTCAACCAAACCCAAACTAAAGAGGTCTATGGAGTATCAAATCGCCATCTTGTCGCATACCCCTCACACTAGTATCTCCCGCGTCAAATAGTTGCATACAACTGGCATTTCTGCATTGCAGGTTGCTCTCGTGGCATTTCAATAATTCAGCGAACTAGTCCGCCCGCGAGTGCGCCGGACATAGAGCTCACCAATCACGGGATCATTGTGCATTTAGAGGCATAGGTACCGAGCTCGTGCGTTTGGTGGAGTCTACGCACGCGGGGCGTTTGGAGTCCTCGCTCGGTCGAGAACAATCTAGGTCTATCTTCGAGATACTCCGCATGCAGTGTACCTGAGGCCACGTAGCACTCCAAACTCATTGCTCCATCGAGTCAATCCTCCTTTCTTGAGCGTATCTGGAATTTTGTGGGCTTAAGATGCCCGCCAATTGATTAGTACACTTACATAGCGGCTTTGAGGTCAACACAGGGGTCTAAAGTTATTCCTAGACTTGGTTACATGCAGTTTTAAACTTTTGTTACCTTCGTCGGCTCACCTGCGCTGAATCGTAATAATATCACGCGTTAATTTTATCTGATGATACGGTTTCCCGGACTCTTCACTTCGTCTGAGTTGGAACGTTCATCTTGTCCTTTTTTGCTAAATTTCAACGCTGACAGGAACAACCCCAAGTCATCGCAGGATCTATACACGAGATCGGCCTGAAAATCTGCGCCTGTGGCTCCTTTTTCACAGTCAAACACTGTAAACCAGTTCCTGAGGCGAAAAGATGCATACTCCTCTCTTATATTTGATGGATTTGAGGGTTGGAGTGGAAGGCCGGGCCGTCGGGGAAGACACGGGGCGGACCTTCGGCTCGGGACCCCGCCATCTCGGCATTTTCCCCAGGTTCCAAAAGGATACTCTCTCCATATGGAGATTTGAACCCCGCATGGGGTACATGTTGGGGTACCTATTATTGGGGTAACTAGATGCAGTAACATATCTACATTTGCCATCTGTAAACGAGCATCCCAACTATCCAGGTGCCAGTGTATATCCGTCCAATTTTTTTGCAAGACAATACACGAAAGTTTGTCATAACCATGAGTAGTAATATGAAGCATCTTGAGGTCGTTGTCGTAGGCGCAGGTATTGGTGGCTTGGCGACCGCTCTGGCTCTCTCGGCGGATGGACACCACGTCACGGTTCTTGATGCAGTCAAGGAGTTTGCAGAGGTGAGCCAAAGGCCTCACATTCAGAACTTCCAGATCGAGTACGCCCTGACAATTCCGCAGGTCGGCGCCGGCATCCGCGTATCTCCAAACTCGTCCCGGCTGCTCCTCAGATGGGGCGTAGACCTCGATCCTATCAAGAAAGAGACCTCTCGCGGCAACCGCTTTGTAGACTGGAAGAACAACTTCTTGCTGGACGTCCCGTACAGTGACGTGAAGGAAAAGTACGGCGCGCCGTACTACTTCATTCACCGTGCGGACCTAGTCGACGCGCTTCTCAAAGCTACACAGAGACGTAAGAACATCACAATCAAGACCCAAAGCAAAGTTGTCGAATACAATTACTATAGACCTGCGGTGAAGACGGAGCAAGGCGACTGGTACTCTGCGGACTTGGTAATATCCGCCGAGGGCATCAAGTCGTCTGCCCGTGCTGCCATAAACGGCGAACCAGCCGAGCCAACGGACACAGGAGATGTGGCATACCGCATCCTCGTGCCCGCAGCACCGCTGCTCGATGATCCAGAGATGCGGCATCTGATAACGGAGCCCTGGGCAACCCACTGGATGGGTCCCGAGGGACACGCAGTGGGGTACCCCTTGCGCGACGGCGAACTGTTCAACATCATCATCGATATCACTCACAACACGGACCTGGGCGAGCCGGTGGGCGAAGCTGAATGGAAGAAGCGAGCAGATAACACCGAGCTCATTGAAAGGTTCAAGGACTGGTGCCCGCAGGTGCGCAAGCTGTGCAGCCTGACGGGCGAGTATCTGAAGTGGAAGCTGGCTGATCTGAAGCAGCCATTGAAGCGGTGGATACATCCCAGTGGGAAGGTAGTTCTCCTTGGCGATGCCTGTCATCCTATGATGCCGTACATGGCGCAGGGAGCGGCGCAAGCAATCGAAGATGCCGGGACTCTGCGCGCCGCGCTCGCAACATACGACAATATCCCCGAGGCGCTGAGGGTATATGAGAGACAGAGAGCGCCGCGGGCCCATTACGTTGCGAAGAACACGCGTGTGCTGCAGGAATGGTTGCATTTGTACGATGGGCCCGCTCGATATCAGCGTGATGAAATGATGAGACATGATAACCAAAGAAACCCGATATTCTGGGCATATACGCCAAGAAAAGACTGGCTGTTCGGGCATGATGCCGAGAAGCTCTACAAGGAAGAGGAGCTTCAGATACCGGAGCTTCCTCCAATGCCTCCTGCTGAGGCCTCTGTGTATTCAGGGAAAGGCGTGGTAGGACCTCGACAATCTGCTGCGCAGTCGAGGCTCTGATGCGAAGTCTGCAGCGCTGATGTTGTCGTACATATTGGGAATTCACGTTATTTGGAATGGTATCCAGAAATTCTTGTGGAATGCCGTCCGGGAAACGAAATATTCTTCGATTCTAGACTGACTAGAATTTGGTGCAGAAGATCGCGTATTCCATTGAGGGTAGACCCAATTAGGGCTATGAAATTTGATATATGAAGTGAGCACACATATTGTGAGATGTGAACGTCTAAATTCAAGATTCCACTTTTGAGACTGCTCGAAAAGAGACAATCCTCGACTCCCGGGTCCGATTCAAGAATTCCAGGAAATCACCAGCGGTATATGGTTTGTCGACTTTGCACGGGCCGGTAGGCACATTGTCGGGGACCAAAAGTTGCTGACCACCAAACGATGTAGTTCTTAAGCCCCGAAAAAGTACCAAAGAACGCCAGGCCATTTGATAGTGATATTTATGAATTTCGAATTGTAGCAAAGAGCTTCTTAGCTACACGACTGGATTCAACCAAGGGGACTTGGCAGTTGCGATTGAGGCTGTAGGGCGAATGTGCAAATGGTAGTAGTAACAAAGATTCTTTCTTTGGGGTTTGCATGCGCGGATGCGTACACCTCGGAAGCGGCACGGATCCACGGCTATCACCAGCAAAATCAATCCATGGTTGGCGTAGCAAGCCTCAAGATCAACCTGAAGCCACTGCGAAATGAAATTTATCGACATGATATGATATCAAGTTACGCGAGGACAGTATCACGTTTTCGCGCATCACTGCCAATGCCAGAAATCGATTGAAGATCGAGGGAGTGTGGCGATTTCAGGCACTTCATGCAAAGAGAAGGGCATGCATAGTTAGAGTGTGTCTACTACCCCTTGCATGAGATGGCTGAACGTGACAGCCTTGACAGTCGATACTATCAAATGACGTCGATTTTCTGCGATAGAGAAAATCCCTTATGCCTCTGAAACGGGGCCGATCTGACATGATCACATTTGCCGCTCTGGAAGGTACTCGAATCCAACCCCCCTTTACGGTATATGATAATATGGCTCAGTGCGTAAAATGCTAGAAGTCTAGATTTTCAGCTGATCATTTCAATTTTTGAAACCACAACCCACGTGCGGTGACTACCTAGGCGAGTAGATATCGTTCTCGCAGCCGTCGCAAACTTGAGTTGCTCATCGATGACCTTTACATGAAGATCTGCATGGGAGTGGGCCCATCGACGGGCCAACCGTCAAAGTCGTGACCCATCAGTCCGGAGTCTCGGCGCCAGTATGTCGCTTTCCCCATTCGACCGTTTTCCATAGAAGGTTGATCTCTTCTCCTACTGTGTTGGACTATGGCAGCCATGGCTGTAAGTTAGAGCGTGCTAGTTGCTCTATCCTTCCTGGGTGACCGTCCAGTTGATAGCAGCGGATACACGGCTATGCATGCTGGGACTCTCGAGCCCGCTGGAGACGAGTGCTCTACAGTACGGAGTATGCATGATGATGATTTTTTTTTCTTCTCCGCAGTTAGCCACCCCGTCTCCAGAAGGCTTAGCTTTCAATCAACTCCTGAGGAGCACTAACTGGGTCAAATCTGGGCAATGGTCCTCTTTAAGGCGGACGCTTGCAGAGCATTGGCCCCACCTCGTCGTGGCAAATCTCGAGAACTCGGCACAATACGATGTACCGAATATCAGATTCGCCATACGCGCGCTTACATGCCAAAGGGAAGGTCCAGGGACGGTGAAGGAGCAAATAGTCACTCTATCATGCGCTGTGTAGACCAAGACAAAGCGCCCAAGAGCAACTCGGACATCCCAGAATGTCACATGACAGCGCTCACTCGGCAGTTAGAAGGACGAGACATAGCCGACATCAGGCTAGAGAAGTCCCAGATGCCTGTCAGGATCTTCGCTGCTCATGCACGCCCTCCCATATCAATTTCCAGACTGAATCCTAACAAGAAAAGATCATCTTCTTATGGCGTATAGAGTTTCGGAGAAATACGTACCTGCCAGGTACCTCGTCCCATCCAGCTGGAGAATAAAATGCGGCTGCCACAGACCTCTCCGCAGCGTAAAATCCTGATTGTCGAGTCTCCTTCGAGGTTTCGAGCGGGAAAACCCCACCGAAGGGCTCCACTGCCTTTCGTACGTCGTCTGTGCAGGGTGCTGTATCCACAACTCTTAAACACTGATTCGTAATTCGCACCCTTCACCTTTAACGGTCGACCGTCGTCTATCCTCCTCCACCCTGCTCCATAGGCAAAAAAGTGATAGATCACACGCAGACGTCGTATGATCTACCACCAACTCACCCGTGAAAACACAGCGGTGATTCTCCAACTCCCGAGGTGGGCTTCCGACCCTTTTCTTGGGATAAACTTGGCATTGATGATTACGCAAGTAGTTGCTTTCTAGTCTGAAGGTCGAGCGGCCAGCGTACCGGATGGTCGGACAGCCTTGAAGGCAAATAATCTCCGGATTGTGTCGTCAATATTCCCTCCCCTTTCTTTCTTTCTTTCTCTATTTTTCCGACAATGATAAATTTAATTGGCCCTATGCAGCATACGGAGTAATCATTATCATGTGGAGAGCAAGTAACTGCACTATTATTTCTATTGTTATTTCGACGTCCTGAACCTGAACAACAGAACAGCGAAGACACGGCAACTAACCACGGGAGGTATTAAGCTTGTTCGGAATTTATCTCCGGATCCCAGGCTGCGTGATGTCCTCATCACTTATTCCGTACTTCACTGGTGAGCAAAATCTCAAACGGCTAGCAGGCTTGTTTGATTGTCTTCATGGCGAATTATTGGCCTCTGACTCCCTGGACGCCAAGCCGCCCGCACGGGGCAGCCCAGGGGCGGTTGTTTGCAGGATTGAGAACGTCGTCCGCTCAGGGTAACATGCGCTGCAACGTTGGAAGTGTGAGGAGGCAGTTGGGCGGGAAGGTATACGCAGTAGTTTGGAGAGAGCGAGGTACGGAGTATGTGGGTGAGAATATTCCCTGTAGTTGACTGATGATTGAAAGGAAGAGATTGAGGGCGCATTGGTAATATCAGAAGCCAAGAGGTAGCTTGAAGTCGTGACTGCACACTGCGGAACTTGAATCTTGGAAGTTGATTTTTACTACTTAATCTGGCTTGCTCCTCAAAGAGAATGCTACCTACCTATGTCTCTCATACTGCGTACATACATCGCAAAGACATGATAACAAGCTCCCAATTCCAAAAATTTACACAAAGTTAAAATCAACAGCAATCTAGGATCTCTCCCAAATTTCCAGTTAGGCATCTATCTACTGTAGGCCATTCTCAACGATCTCAGCCACCCGTCTCAAGTTCCTCCTAGCCAATTGCTTGCGCGTACACACAGTACTTGCTCCGTCCAACATAACCATCAAGGACGGAGCCGCACCAGAGATGGTCTGCTTTCCACCATACATGAATGGTATCCTCTCTGGGTATAGTACTAGAAGCACATCGTCGATGTATTAGTATAGACATCAACAGAGCATATCCACAACTGAAGCTCTCCCCAGTTGGAACCTCTTCCAGCTTCAAGGTCGGGATCGAAGTCGACGACACGGGAAGGTCCCCCACGTCCACCAGTGACCACGCACACACACACACAGCTGCACTGCCGCAGCAGCAAAGCTGCAAATGCGCAATAATCCAGATTCCACACGCTACCACTGGACAACAAATACAGCTTGGAACCTGACAGGTCTGGAACCTCGCGAGCCTCTGGCAATAATGGCATCTGCAGGTACCGTGCCGTGGACATGGTTGTGGACACCACATCATCCACAACTATCATATTATTCCTTCCACACCCGCAGACGCCAGGAACTCCGCACATCGCATCGCGTTTTGTAACACATCAAAAAAGCCAGGACAGAGTCTAGACCAATCAATCCCCCCC
>JGI26058J51888_1000251_pt1 | contig 36763 bp, 27 predicted proteins | sample HigsolmetaSP110D_FD_51888 | JGI IMG/M metagenome (IMG submission 51888) | reverse complement strand
CTTTTTCTTTCCATTCGTGGTTTGAGGGCTTTCTGCGCTGGGGAGCTGCATGATACCATGATACCATACCTACATACCTGCACACCATGTTCTGTGGGGATGACGGCTGATTATTATTACTTTTCTAGTAAATGAAACGGCATTACAAGCTGTTCTAGCCTCTGACTGGGTTCATGTGCGGTGCTTAAGTTCGAAGTACAGTCCAGTACAGTATGGCCTGATGATAGAGACGCAATGCCATAGACATAAACCAATAGAGATTGTATACTGGCCTATGTCGCTGCAGCATATACTCTGTACACTGGATATGTGTCTAGCAGACAACTGGATACCTATCTTGCCCATGGATCTATCGCGATTCGGCCCGCCCCCCATGTTTCATCCAGTGTTCGAGCGGTCTTGGCCCTGCTCCGTAACTTAGCGCCGGGTAAATAATAATTTAAAGTCGGAACTCCGCCCAGGAACCACCACATCAGTCCACAAGGCAACAAGGCTGTCCGTTTGTTATTACTCATTCAGTCTGCTATCTGTCTGTCAGTTAGTCTCAGCTTATGAGGTTGTCTGCTCTGCTCTGACTTTGACTTTGAGGAGGCCCTAAGTTGAATGGCTGACTGAGGTCTCCTTCTTTCCCCGCCTCTTTTCCGAAGGAGGTCTCCAGTCTCCACCGTTCGTTCATCAAGGACGCGTCCGTGCAGCGCGCGGCGCGAGGCAGATAAGGCTATAAGCAGGGACATCATCCTGTACATCACTCTCACTGCTCACTGCAGTTGTTCTGTTCATGTTTGTGCTAGTGCTTTACTTGCTTCTATGAGTATGTGGATGCATGTGTATGTGATTGAGACTTGACATCCTTCTTTTTCAGTCTTCGTTCTTCAAAAAAATTCCTGCTCTTTTTTTTCTTGTTTACCGGTGTACCCTATTATTGTGTTTTCTTTGATTCAGTTCGGTTCAGTTAAGTTGTTTTTAACCATATACCCTCAAATCAAATCAGAGCATTGCTTTTTTTTTCCTTGTTGTGCACTTCCAGTCAGTTACTTGTCTTTCTTGTTTTAGTTCCCAGATTGTGTGGCTGTGTGTGATCTGTGATCACACTACCATTTGACGTATAAGGCCTCCCAGCTAAAAGTTTGGTTTGATACTTTTTTGGAGCAGATTGCGGCGGCTGCTGCTTGTGCACGCGCATGCTGATGAATTGGTCTTACTCGTTGATGTTTTCTCATGGTCAATTGAATTGATACCAAACTGTCTTTTCTACGCGTTTATATGACGAAAAGTTGTTGAGGACAGGCTGTTTTCTGTCTGCTTTGGGATGTGACTTTGTCTCTGTTTCTTCTTGGTGTTCCCTAGTGCCCATGCTGTGGTAGCTCTCTTCTGCCGGTGACTTGATTACGACAGAAGAAGAAGGGCAGTCTGATGTTCTGGCTGAATTCACCATGTCCATTCCCCCGTCACTCAAGATGGTAAGATTCAAAGTCTCCACTGGCTTTCCTCTGACAAAGAGCTAAGAACTGGCAGATGCACACGGGATTGAGATTCGCTTTCCTTCTGGTCCTCGCACACCACACGCTGGCCCAATTCCCTCCATCCCCGGACGACGACCCTGCTATCAAGACGATCCGCTCGCCTGTCGACGGCAACATCACCATCCGATACAAGTCGCCGCCGGCCGGGACGTGCAACACCGTCTTCCCCACCCAGAAACAGTACACCGGCTACATCCACCTGCCGCCGTTCACCCTCGCCCCGATCCAGCAGAACTACTCGATCAACACGTTCTTCTGGTTCGTCGAGGCGCGAACGTCCCCGGAGACGGCGCCGCTGACGGTCTTCATGAACGGCGGACCGGGCAGCAGCAGCATGGTCGGCATGTTCCAGGAGGTCGGGCCGTGCGAGGTCGTCGAGATCGACGAGGACACGCTGGGCACGCGCGCGCGGGAATGGGGCTGGGACCGCAGCTCGAATCTGCTGTTCGTCGACCAGCCGAACCAGGTCGGGTTCTCGTACGACCGGCTCACGAACGGGTCCCTGGACCTTCTGTCGTCGACGTATTCGTTTCCCCCCGCGGATGTCCCGCCGGGGCGGCCCTCGTATACCTTTCTGGACGGGACGTTCAGCTCCAACGACGGAAGCTCCACCGCCAATACGACGGCCATTGCGGCTCGCGCGGTCTGGCACATCCTGCAGGGTTTCCTGGGTGCTTTTCCCCAGTACAATCCCCAGACACGCGCGAACGGGAGTCGCAGTGATGACGCTGTTGGGATCAACCTGTTTACGGAGAGCTACGGGGGCAAGTATGGCCCTGCGTTTGCTGCGTACTGGGAGGAGCAGAACGAACGGCTGAGAAACGGCGAACTGCCAAAGGACACGACACTGAACATCGAGCTCAAATCGCTCGGGATCCTGCAGGGCTGTATCGACGATCTCGTCCAGGGCCTGTTCTATCCCAAGTTCGCCTACAGCAACACGTACGGCATCCAGGCCGTCTCGCTGGCGGACCAGCAGAACATGGCGTCCGCGTTCCTCGCGCAGGACGGCTGCCAGCAGCGGATCCTATCCTGCCGGACCGCCGTCCAGGCGATGGATCCCGACGGGGAGGGCGACAGCAACAGCACCAACCGCATCTGCGCCGACGCGCAGCGCTACTGCAACCAGAACGTCGTCGGGCCGTACAAGAGCTCGGGGCTCAGCGTGTACGACATCTCGCAGCCGGCGCTGAACCCCTTCCCGCCCAACACGTACCTCGAGTACCTCAACACGGCGGCCGTGCAGGCGGCCATCGGGGCGCCCGTCAACTTCACGCCCTCCAGCCCGGCCGTCGTCGCCGCCTTCCAGGCCACGGGCGACTACAACCGGGGGGACCAGATCGCGCAGCTCGCCTCCTTACTGGAAAGGGGCGTCCGCGTCGCCCTCGTCTACGGCGACCGCGACTACATCTGCAACTGGCTCGGCGGCGAGGCCGTCTCCTTCTCCATCGCCTCGTACCTCCCCTCGGACTACCTCTCCAGCTTCAACCGCGCGGGCTACGCCCCCATCGTCACCAACGCGAGCTACATCGGCGGTGTCGTCCGCCAGGCCGCCAACCTCTCCTTTTCCCGCATCTACGACGCCGGCCACCTCATCGCCGCCTACCAGCCCGAGACGCTCTTCACCCTGTTCACGCGCATCATCCTGGGGACCGACCTCTCGTCGGGCGAGCCCGTGGACCTATCCTCCTTCCGCACGGCGGGCGACCCCAACGCCACGGCGACCAACTCCGCCCCTCCCAGGGCCTCCCCGACCTGCTACCTCCGCAGCGTTCCGGACACGTGCGGCGAGAGGCAGAAGGAGATGCTCGCGTCCGGCAAGGGGGTCATCATCAACGGCGTCCTGTACGAGCGGCAATCCGACTGGAAGAAACCAACGGTACTTGACGGCGGAGGCGGTGTCGGTCCGCCCGGGGTCCCGGGCACTGCTTCAGTCAGCGACGGCGGAAGCTCCCGCGCTACCGTGAGGCCGGCGACGACGTCGTCGAGACCAGCGACGGGCGTCTTCACCGCGACGAGCACACCGTCGATGGTCGGGCAGCGGTCGCCTCCTGCTTCTGCGGGTGTTAGTGTCACTGCACTATCACGATGTCTGTCTTGGGCCATGTCGATACCAGTGACCTTGTTATTATCATTATTGTGACCCTGCTCGCGTCTTTTTAAACCTCCTTCGAGTTGAGCTCTTGTCTGTTTTGTGATGTGTTTGTATGTCCTGTCCTGTCCTGTCCTGTCCTGTACTGTGCTGTATGGGCATTGGTATTAGTGATGCACTGTAAACCTTATTACTATACTGTCTTATTATTTATTATTAGCCTCGAATGAATGATTCATTGATTGGTGGGTTGGATTAGATGATTGACTGGTCCATGATAGTCACTGACCTCTTCCTTCCCCTTCTTCCGGGACAATCTCTATCTAGCCAGAGCCAGAGCCAGAGATACAGTCATAGTCAGGACGAATCTATGGGCCTCGAACCTGAGCATCCGATCATGATTGGGAAACAAGAACAAACAGATAAAATAATTAATAGCACAGCGAACTTTTCCAAAGTCATCAATCCAATTGAATGCTAATACCTGCCGGACAGCAGGATCCTAGCTAGCTAGGTAGGTAAGACTGCAACAATAAAAACAGAGCACAGCCCCAGGTGTGTGTGTGTATATGCACATAGACGTTCGTATTAAGGGAAAAGGGGAACCTCATCTAACCACATCAAAGTCCATCCGGAGGTTCCCATACCTCATGAGATCCTTTCCTCTCCTCCCTCTAGAGGTATTCTCGCGCTCATTTAATTTAAATTTAGCCTTTAAACTTAAGATATATCTGACTTTATCGTATGTCCCATCTCATATCAGACAAGAGTGACAGACAGGCCAGCCTACATGATTCCAGATCAAGTCTCGATCAGGTTCGCGCTCTGCTGCGCAGGCACCTGCAGCTGCTCGCCCGAGTGTTCCCTCGTGTCCTTGTTCGCCTTCCGGCCCTTGCCCGAACGCGCGTAGTACTCGTCCAGGATCTTCTTGGGGATACGGTTGAGCAGCTCCTTGGGGTAGATGCGGAGCAGGTTCCAGGCCAGATCCAGCGACTCGTAGATGGTGCGGTTCTCGTATGCGCCCTGCGAGATGAAGGTGCGCTCGAACTTTTCCAGGAATTCGAGGGAGAGCTTGTCTTCGGACGACAGAGCCTCCTCACCGACGACGGCTTTCATGGCAGCTATTAAATGCGTCAGCATGTTTTAACGGTCGTGGGGCTGGATGTACGGGGTAACTGAAAACTCACCAGCGTCTCGTCCAATGGCGTACTTGGCGTACAGTTGGTTGGAGACATCACCGTGGTCCTTTCGAGTGCGACCCTCGCCAATGGCAGATTTCATGAGACGCGACAGCGACGGCAGCACGTTAATTGGCGGGTAGATACCCTTGTTGTGCAGTTGACGGTCAACGAAGATCTGACCCTCGGTGATATAACCCGTCAGATCGGGAATAGGATGCGTGATATCTGTGGCGGGCGATTAGCATCCTTAGCGCGCGAGTTATATTCTGAAGTACTCACCGTCGTTAGGCATGGTTAAAATAGGAATCTGAGTAATAGAGCCATTGCGGCCTTCCACTCGGCCAGCACGTTCGTAAATAGTCGACAGGTCAGTGTACATATAACCAGGGTAACCGCGACGACCCGGCACTTCTTCTCGTGCAGCGGAAACCTCACGGAGGGCATCACAGTAGGCCGAAAGATCGGTCAAGATAACAAGAACGTGCTTCTCCAGCTGGTAGGCGTAATATTCTGCGGTTGTCAACGCAAGACGAGGTGTAATAATACGCTCGATACTGCGAACATGTCAGTTCTGCCTGTCGGGTTATCCGCCAATTCTACTTACGTAGGATCATTAGCCAGGTTGAGGAAGAGAGTGGTACGCTCCATGCTGCCATTCTCCTCGAAGTCACGAGTGAAGAAACGACTGGTTTCCATGTTGACACCCATGGCAGCGAAAACGATCGAGAAGTTGTCCTCGTGTCCATCGTGAACGTCCTTGGTTGGTCTCACCAGACCGGCTTGACGACAGATCTGGGCCGCGATTTCGTTGTGCGGAAGACCAGCGGCGGAGAAGATGGGAATCTTCTGACCTCGAGCAATGGAGTTCATGACGTCGATGGCGGAGATACCAGTTGAGATCATTTCTTCGGGGTAGACCTTGTCCGACAGTCAGACCGGTGCAAGGCGGTTGGGGATGCATCCTCGAATTTACATACTCTGGAGTAGGGGTTGATAGGACTGCCGTTGATGTCGAGGTAGTCCTCCGCCAACACTTTGGGGCCCTTGTCGATTGCGCGTCCCGAACCGTCGAACACCCGTCCCAGCATATCTTCAGACACACCGAGCTTCAGGCTGTGGCCAGTGAACTCAACCTTGGTCTTTAAAGCCGTCAGCGCTTCTCCATCGCCTCACAACTATCAAACCAACGTGTCCAATATTCGTACCCTCTTGACATCGATACCGGACGTGCCTTCGAAAACCTAGGGGTCGCATGTGTTGTTAACGTCATGTACAGGAGTCTGCACGCAGCCACTGATATGTTCGCACCTGAACGACGGCCCTGTTGCCTGTGGACCGAGTCAGCCATGAATATGTGGATATGGACATAGAACAACCCACCTCTGGCTTCCAGGACCTGACCCGAGCGCTCTGAGCCATCGGGCAGCGTCAGGGACACAATCTCATTATATCTGGGGAACTTGACCTAAATCCGGACAACACCTATTAGCGGACAAGCCCGCAACAAGATCGCAGGGCAACAGAGGGGACGTGCATTATCTAGGATGACCAGCGGGCCGTTGACACCTCCAATGGTATTGTAGCGAATACGGGGCTTGATGGAGGTCATCCGCGGATCGACGAACTCGGTAGCCATGGTGAACAGGGGTCCTCCGCGGACGCGACGAGAGCAGGGGGAAGAAGAGAACAGATGAGGGGAGCGGTGGAGTGGAGGATGCCAGATCCAGCGCAGTCGGGGTCACCACGACGGATGGAGCTCCAGCTCCAGCTCGCCCGCGCGCTGCGGCCCGCGTCTTGGACCCGGCACGTGATGGCGGCATGATCAACATCGCACTTGTCTCTCTCGCCATCAGACTCGCAGACGCAAGGCATCAGACGTCTGCTCTCATGGGAATCATTAGGAATATGGGAGGTTCTAGTTTTCCTCTGCAGGCTTTGTGATTGCAGCAGTATCCCCTTCGTAATCAGAGGGGACATTTTGCATGTAGGTAAATCATGTGACTGTCAGCGTGCCGCAATAGTAGATAAGAAGCACCCTAAGATTAGTTAAAACCATCCCAAGACCAACAGCTGCCAGGCGATATACTGCTGTTACTAGTGATCACCACTGTCTCTGACTATTTCCAGAATATATGACGGCTGGCATTTGGGCATGGTCGAGTCACAAATTAAAGAGAAATAAGGCATATGACCGTATATAGATTTGAACAGTATTCTGAGGCAAACTACTCTCTTCAGAACGATCTCAATGGGGATCCCTCCGTATTTTTTTCGACCATGGCAAATGCTACAGCATCTGACCACTGTTAGAATGTATGATGTCTCGTCTACATCAAGTTCCTCGTTGTTTGTGATGCTTCTACACATCAACGTTTTAGATATATCTCAAACAACTGGAAAGCGGCCAGGGCTATGAATAACCCCATCGGGTCAGATCACGGTGTCGCTAAACCAGACGAGGCAGCTCCATGTCTCATGGAGTGAACGATATGGTTGAAGAGGCAGAAAGGATAATAGTGATACAGAGACATAATGAGGCGGATGACTGGATGGCAGTTCATTTTTTAGCCCTTTTTAACAGTGAGTAGGTAAATAACAGGGATGTAAGTGCTATTCACATACTGTTTTCAATTACGGATTAGTACATACTATCCATAGATAAGCATACCTACCGTATGTGCAGAGGACAAGAAAGAAAGTGAAGATTAAAGATCATGATATTTGTTTGCTCTCCGTAGAAGGATACCCGTTTCAGCTGGGTTGTCTGCATTTCTGTTTTCAAGATCTAACATACACAGAAAACAGTATCTCAGACTATCTAAGAGCATCCATAACATGAAACCATTCTTCTTCTCTTCTATTGACACTTTTTTCTCTCACACATCGCAAAAATCGTGACAAGGATTAACAGAAAAGAAATCGGGTACAACGGTCCATGAATATTCAGTCATATCTCAAAAGTTGGAAACAATCCAGTTATAACGATTAAAAGCAAGCAGGCGAAATCGCCCAAACGCTCTTAAAATCTCAGATCCCAACCGATCTTGGGACCCAACCTGGGCAGCTCGTTTGCAACGCTTTCCACGTCCTTGTCTCCTCTTCCACTCAGGTTCAGAACGATGTTCTGGCCCTTTCCCATCTGCTTAGCCAGCTGTATGGCACCATAGACTGCATGCGAAGACTCCATGGCGGGAACAATGCCCTCCAGCTGTGAGAGCAGACGGAACCCTTCCAATGCTTGGGCATCGGTGGCGGCGATGAATTGAGCACGTCCGCTGTCCTTCCAGGAGCTGAGCTCGGGTCCTACACCTGGGTAATCAAGACCCGCGGAGATAGAGTGGGTTTCAGAGATCTGACCATTCTTGTCCTGCAGAACGTAGGTACGAACACCGTGCAAGACACCCTTGGTACCGCCCGTCAGCGTCGCTGCGTGGCGGTTGGTGTCGATACCGTCTCCGCCGGCTTCAACACCAAGCAACTTGACGCTCGGGTCTTTCGAGAAGGGGTAGAACATGCCAACGGCATTGCTACCACCGCCGACGCAGGCAACAACTGCATCCGGCAGTCTGCCGGTAAGTTCTTTCATCTGCTCCTTGGTCTCGTTACCAATGACGGACTGGAAGGTGCGGACGATGGTTGGGAAGGGGTGTGGTCCAATTGCTGAACCGATAACGTAGTGTGTGGTATCGAGTTCGGTGACCCAGGCGCGGAGCGCCTCGTTCACCGCATCTCGGAGGGTTCGACTGCCAGTATCAACAGCAACGACGGTTGCGCCCAGGAGCTTCATACGGAAGACGTTCAGAGCCTGGCGACGGACATCCTCTGCACCCATGTACACAACGCATTTCATTCCGAACTTGGCACAGACAGTTGCAGTTGCAACACCGTGCTGGCCAGCACCAGTCTCAGCAATGACTTTAGTCTTTCCCAGTCTTCGGGCGAGAAGAACCTGACCCAATGCATTGTTGATCTTGTGGCTACCAGTGTGGTTGAGATCCTCACGTTTAAGCCAGATGTTGGCGCCTCCGACATACTCCGTCAGACGGGGCGCAAGATGGAGGCTGCTGGGTCGGCCCATGTACGGATAGTACGAACGGTATTCTTCCCAAAACTTGGGATCATTCCTAGCTTCTTCGAAGCCTTTCTCGAGCTGGGCCAAGCAGTCCATGAGAGCCTCGGGAACATACTGTCCACCAAACTCACCAAAATGTGAAGGAAGCGCAGCAGGGTCGCCAGTAACATTGAGCGCCTCAATCTGATCCACCAGGCCGGGCCCAGAGGTAGTGTCATTTTCGGTAATGACCTTAGTCGGCTGTGCATCGAAAGCTGGTTGCACCTTCTCGACCGGTGGCAGAACGTTCACTTCCCGGATGATTGCACCTTGAGCGTCTCTCTCCAGCTTCCGCCCAGTGATGCTGGAAAGGTATTCCTCGACCTTCTTAGGCCCCTGACCAGCAGGCGCCTGGCCCAAAACAGTAATTATCTGGCTACCGATCACGACGCCCTCTGCGATCTCCTGGACAGTCAAGAAGTGCTCACGGGTGCTCACACCAAAGCCCACTGCGGCGGGGACGTTGCCCGAGTAGGCGTGCACCCGAGACAGAAACTCCGGAAGGCCTGAGCTCAGGGTTCCAGTCGCACCTGTGACACCCATCCGCGAGACGACGTAAATGAACGAATCGGCGATGCTGCAAAGCAATTTCATGCGGGAGTCTGATGTGGCAGGCGCAACAAGCGGGATGTAGGACAGCCTGGATTAGATGTAAGCGCAATCCTATAATTTTACTTCTCAGGTCTCCAGGGGGAAAAAAAGGGAAAAAAAAAAACTTGAAAACTCACCCCTCTTTGGTACAGAGATCCCGGAATCGCACTGCCTCTTCAGGCGGCAGGTCGACCATGATGAACCCATTGGCCCCTGCCTCCTTGGTGTCCTTGAGCATGCGCTCCTCACCATACTGTAGCACCGGATTATAGTATCCCATGAACAGCACAGGGGCCTTGAGACCTCTCTTCCGGGCCGTGCGGACCATCTCCAGCACCGTCGGGATGGTGACACCATTCTCGAGGGCCTTGGTGTTGGCTTTCTGGATTGTGGGACCATCGGCGATGGGGTCTGTGAAGGGAATACCCAGCTCGATTATATCTGCAAGGTCGCACAGTTGTCAGTGAGGTCGAGAAATGTACAGTTACGTCGCAAAGATACGATAATGTTTTGAGTGGGGCAGGAGGCATAGAGACGGGGACAATTGCGCACCAGCTCCTCCGTTCTCCATGCCAAGCATGTTATCGACCGTTTCTTCGGTCGTAGGAAAACCAGCGGTGAGATATGCCACAAGAGCAGAGCGTTTCTGCTCCTTGCATTTGGCGAACGTCTCTTTTATCGCCTCCATGGCGGGCAGAGAAGCAGAGATCTAAGATGGTAGTGAACGAAGGACCAAAAGCTCCAATTGTACACACCAAGAGAGTGCAGGAATAGAGATACAGCAGATGGAGGTCAAATTGGAGCCTGCTGGTGGTGGGAGAGAAGGACTGTTCGTGTTGGGGGGCTGAGTCACCGTTCAACTTTTGATCCGATTTCTGGAGATTCTGCCCCTCTTCTTCTGTCTGATCACGTGGCGGTGCTGGCGATAAGATAAGCGGGCGGTGAGGGTCTCGACCGGTCGACAGACAACTACTGCGTCTACTGACAACATCCCCTCAGGTAATGTAGTGGGGTGAATGGAAAGATATATATTTCTAATTCTCTAGCAGAAAGCAACCAATGTCACCTCCAATAGCCTAGGGTACTGTCCATATCAAACTCCTGTATGCGGAACGGTCTGGAAGGGACTTCCGCGCCAAGAGATTCATTCATGCACCCACCCTCTCGTTCCGATCGTACGCCATATCCTGTTTGATGCGGGCATATCTTTGCATTTAGGTAGTTCGAATGCAAATGATATTTGTCCTACATGCCACATGGCCTATCCGACCATCTCGTGCCACCTAGGTACAAACTGGTCTAGGTACCTGTAGGTACTGTACTACCCATAACTTTCTGCCCGCCTAGACGAGGCACCCTGAAACCGCTGCTCCGATAACCAAATGCGGAATCTAGCGGTCTCGGACCACTGCAGGATCTTCATATGCGTCGGTTCGATCATGATGTGGCAGGCTATTCCCGAATCCGGAATCTAGATCAGGTCTGTCACAAGGGGAATAGCCATTTCGTTATATCCGTTTAAACGCATCTGGCAACCGCTAGACTCTAGATATGGTTATGCAGAATCAGTCAAAGATGCAATCAACATTAACAACGCATATTTGCCCACAAAACCTGGCTGAACTCCCTTACACAATGATTCTCCCCTTCACCGCTACTAGCATAGACCACCTACATAGATTCAACCAATTGCTCTATTGCTTCAAAGTGACTCGATTGCTATCATGCTCACATTTCTGTACAAAAACACAGGCAGATTGCAATACTCTTCTCCATTAAGATTACTATCCTCCACCCAACCCACAAAGATTCGATAACTGACACACCATCAAACCATGAAACAAACAAGCCAAATCAGACCGATCGATCCCAAAAAAAAACCCGCCAGAACTCCCTAGAAATGCATGTGCTGTATGTGTGTACCAACCAGTCCGCCTGCACAGGTCAAATTCCCAATCCCGTTTCCCTGTTGAAAAAAGAGTTATATCACAAAACAGACTTTTGTATCCCTCGCCGCCGAATATCAGTTTGTTGCACCCTTCCAGTAAGCACCCGCCATCCGGTAGATAAAAGGAATGTCTGCAGCGCCTTGCTCACGGGAATGCAATAGATGTACAATGTGGTAAAAGGAATGAACCGCTGATGCCCCCGATATCGATGCACATGCAAAGGAATGGACAGACCCCGTCTAATATGGATGCACAAAAATGCAGAAAACAACATGCAAAAAAAGTCAAGGGGGCATGCACGCATGACGTTGTAAAAGGAGAGACATGCACCATAGCAAGTGTATGACAACCCGAGAAGCAAAACAACTCAGCCTCACCAACTAGGATATCCAAGACAATGAAGGAAAGACCAACACCCTCGCTTGCTTCGAATAGTATCAAGGAGTGACAAGGAAACTCGTAACCACTATGCTATGGAAACAATGTGACTATCGACTGGCGAGACGTGAGGCGCAAACAGGCAGCAGTAAAAAAAAAAAAAGTGAGGATGGGGACTAGGATATCAAGAGCCCGCTATGCAGTAGACCACCAGAGGTGATGTCATTCATACCGAATGTAGAGTGAAGATGGAGGGATACGTAAGCGCTCGTGAAGTGGTGTTCTGACCGACCAAGGGGTTAAGGTGAGTGGGTAGAGATGGCGATGAATATGACGACAAAAGCACTCGCAGCCGAGTCAATCACAATAGACATCAAGTGCGAGGATTTGCGCTCAACCCGACGCTGACAGAGCCCCATGATCGAATGATATGATTCGCCGGTCACGCAGCCTCAGGGAGCAGCAGTAGCCACACCAGCCTCCTTTTTTCTCGTCTCCAATGATCAAACATTGAAGTTGGATCGCGGGCCAGATTTTACCTCCATTTTGTTCTTCCGATAGCAGCATTGTCACGGCACTATACTCCAGGCGTCGAATGACTGATAGAGTACGGAACAGGAGCCATGTAATTGAAGCCATCGGAGGTGGAGGGTGTCGCGATCCCGGGAGTGGTGTTAACAAGGCCGGTGAAGTCCCATGATCCCCGACTCACAGGAACCGTTAGGTTCTGTTGGCTGGTCGGCATGTAAGAATACATCGAAGATGGGGAAGCGTAGGAATGACTGGCGGCAGGCATCGTCACCCGGAGCTCTGGAGCACCACCGACGCACCCGGGTAGCGAAGGCTTAACCGGAGGCGAGAAAGCAGTGGAGGTCAGACCGGCCCCATATGCGCTCGTTGTTGTCGAGTCGGAGACGGACTGAGGTGACGCAGCATGTTGAGACTCTGTGCCTGAGTCTGAGTTTGTCCCATTGCTTGTATAGTTAGAACCGATGGGAGGTGGGAGCGCTCCGGCAGTCGAAGAGTAACTCGCGGACTACGTCTCAATACTATCAGTGATCCTTGTCCCCTTCAGGCTGAGAAGCCACGGTCCAACCGGAATCGGTGATTCAATGACTTACATATTTTCCAATAATTTTCTTGAGCGCATGCGCAAGAATCTTCCATGGGAAGACCTTGACATCCTTCTCGATGTTACGAGGTTTTGGTGCCGGAAATCCCATGATGACCTTGAAAAATTCCTCACTCTCTGCTTTGGCCTTCGAAACTGTGAGCGGTCGGAAACCCTCCAGGTTTCTGCGAATTCGATTTTTCTCCTCCACGGTAAAACGGACACCAACAAGCGACTCGAGTAGATAAATTGTGTCCACACTCGTAACGAAGCACTCCTTCTTCCCATCCCAGTATATGCAGCTGATGCAGATGCTATTTGGCGCACGTTCCTCCGGGGAGACAGCTTTGAAATCAGCGTGGATCGTACTTCCAGTCTGGACTCGTGTAAACTGAACAAGTCGTCGTTTCGCTTCCCGTTCCTCTGGAGTCCACTTTTCGGCCATAGAGTCAAGGTCGCCGTTGAGCTTGAGGACCGCTTTTGAGGGATATATCGCGTAAGGATTGAACGGCTGCGTCTGGCTCAGGCTATTTTGCTGCATAGTAGATGTTCGAATGAGAGTAGGATTTGGAGGTCTGGCAGGTGAGGATATCGCTTGCTGATGCGGCGCAGGAGTCACCGGAACACCTGGGCTGCGGGAAGTATGGTTTACTGTAGCAAACGACGGACTCCACGAACGTTGCAGCGGAGATGGTGCTTTAATCGTTCCCTGTGGTGCGCTGGAGCCTCGTGAGTGGTGGCTGAAAGACATATTGGGCGATGAAGCTGGCGGATACGGAGCCGGATATATATTCATCGCTGTCGATGTCTGCAGGAAAGGGGAATACGACGAGCTTGAGCAGCTTTCAGGGAAGGAGTAGGTCTCAGACTCCTCCTTAATCTGTAACTGCTGGTCTGACGCCCTCTTCTTTGGCATCGGGAGGGAGCTGTCTGAAACAGACGAGACGCGTCTCTTCCGTGACTCATCAGAAGGCGAAGGCTGAGCAGTGTGTTCGTAAGTGTAGACGCCAACCTGAAGTGTTGTTGTGCCGTATTCTTGGCTATCCATTACCACTTGCAACGGAACCGCGAACGAGGGCGAACCCGTCGAGCTAAATGGAGGAGTGGCAGCAGAAAGAACATATTGGAAAACGGAGTCCTGGAAACCCAAGAGTTGCGGGATGCATTCACATTTCTTCGATCCAAAGGACAGAGAGAAAGCTACGCAAGGAGAGGTGTGGAGATCGTATGGAGAGCGGATATACACCAACACCTTCGTCCCTTCGCTGCCTCTTTGCGGAGAGTAGGAGGTGACTTCAGGCACCTGACGAGGGCGGGTCCCAAGGATGGGCGAGCGGGGCTCCTCAAATGAGACCGACCCTGTGAAATCCTGGTTCGTTACATAGTTGAGGCTGTCAGGATCTTGGCTGACATGATCTTCCAAAGTGGACGGGAAGAGCTGTGTCACGTAGGGTGATTGAGCATAAGGGGGATAGGGGATAGAATCGTGGAGTACTCGCGTGTGATCATAGTCTGACAAGCGAAAGCGCCGTTAGCCCAAAAATAACATTCCCGGACGTGATTTGATCTCCTCGCTTGCTTCTATCATGAAAAGGGTGTATTCTGGGGGGATTATTATGGCGGAGAGTAGTGTCACTCACCAAGTGGACCAACTTGCGGAGACCTCTGGAGGGCCGACATAGACAAGATGGGTTCAGACTTGGCCAAAAGGCCGTCTGAAAATGCCTCCGCAAATCGTGACTCTTCAGGATCCGAGAAATCCAACGATTCGTCAAGAATCAAGGGGGTCTGGAAGTCCGGATCGAACTATGTTTTGCAATAACGTTAAATCAGCCCTGTCGGACCGTAGTACAAGGGCATTTCTCAAGGACAGTACAGGTCGAGTCCAGTCGGACCTGGACCAAATCCAAACTAGATGGAGAGGAAGGAGGCTTCAGGGAAGAAACACCAAAGGGTCCGACTTACCAAAACGCCGTGTGTCTTTGAGTAAGCCACCTTGAAGACGTTGCAAGAAATGCAACAATTTCAAAAGCGAGTGACTGCGAATTTATCTCTCAGAACGATCGTATGTCAGAGAGACGCGAAGCGACTCTCCGAAACAAAACGAGCGACGACACGAGGCTGTCCTTCAGCCTCAAAAGTGAGAATGAAATAAGAGACCTCCAATCAACATCCAGGACCCGGGGAGCTAGGCTGAGTGGCACTAGCAAGAAGGTTGGCTGCAGATTGGACCCAGACACAAGCTGTTATGCGCGACTCTTCTGGGATAGTTTCACGGCGATCTTGCTGGCATCAGGAGATGAACCTGCGAAAGAAAGCGTGGGAACGGGGGCTCCCTGAGAAATTGTGTGGGCAGCGTCAGGAAGCTTCCGTCGACCTATTGAGACTGGAGAGGTTCTGCTCGCTTTCCGCTAAATGACCCGAGTTTCGGGAAGCTGAAGCAGGCTAAACGGACAGGAAAAAATGGAGGTAGTCGCTCCACGAACTGCTCCACTGCTCAGTAAGAACACCTCAGCCCAGAAAAGCGGGTTGTCGCATAGACCAGCAGGCACTGACAAAACGAATAAAGAACCAAGAGAGAACAGAGTTCAACGGATAACGAAGGTCAGGCCAATGTTTGCAAAGTGGTTGAAGACAACACATTGGATAGCAAGGCACATGGCCCAGCCAGACTGCGAAGTCGGATGTGTAGGGAGAGAGAGAGCGTTTCAGGAAGCAAGGAGTTCAGGTGAAGGGAAATATAGGGAACGCAAGGCATTGGAGGCAGTATACAACTATGGTAAAAAGCAAAATCATATCTACTAACCTTGATGGATAAGGCTTCAGGACCCTCAAGTGCCCTTTTTTTCCCTTTCGCAATCCGAGTTGACCTTCTTTCCGTGCTCGTCTTGGGGCGGCACGTCCTCTCCGGTGAGCAGAAGAGCCTTCAAACCTCCGGCAGCTTCTGGGTCGAGTCAATTGCAGCAAGAAAGGCGCTGGCGAACCAGTCTGTACGAGACCTGGATGAGGCTCGTGGGGTAGATAGCCGGATAGCGCGAGACAGACTGCTGCACTCCCGTTGATAACAAACGGCCGATGCGGGATTAACTCTACAGAACCGTGGCCGTAGCACGAGACACAGCTCGGAGCAGGCAGCTATTTGCTTCTTCCACCTTTGGTCTCCAGATTGCCGCGGATCTTGAAGCTTTTAATGATACGGGACACAAAACGAATGTCGTCCAACGATCAGCAAAAGCACGGTATCCTCGATTGATTAGGAATTAGCGGGAGAAAAGGCGACGAGCCCTTTCGCCTCTTCAAAGCAGCAGCAAGGTAGCGAACGTGGTTTCGTCAAAAGCGAGCGTAAGAGCGAGTGTCAGAGGAGCGCGAATGGGCAGATCTTCAAGACGTCATCCAGAACCTTGGGGGGAGGAAAAGAATAGGAAAGGAGAAAAGAGACACTCGCAGGGCTCCGACGACGAGGATATATTTCCTTTGCTTGCACTAGAGCCGAGGAGGATGTGGTGCTAGCGGAAGCCGTGGCGGGGGACGCAGCGACAGGCGTCCGTCCTGGGATGGCCGCGGCTCACCACTGCCTGCGAGCAGACGCACCGCACGCCCTCATGCCGGGCTAGCTGGCCGGGCGATCGCGAGGTGGAGGGTGGATGCGATGGCGGTTGAACGGTATCCGAGAGGGCCTCCGGGCCCGTTCTCCAGGGAACCAGCCGGAGCGACGAGGCCGTTGGTTGCAAGGGCCACCAAGCACCCGGTTGCAAAGAATAGCAATCGAACCGCCAGCGCCTCTCCTGAGTGGGTGCGAGCAGCACGGGGGGGTCGGCGGAAAGGTCTCGAATCTGGCGAGCTTCCCGGACGGTGGTGTCAGCCGGCTTGGGAGCCTTTGGCCCAAGCACTTCGAGCACCGCCTCGTTTCCCACGGCCGTCCACCACCAAGACGACGGGGCGTCTTCCCAGAGGCTTTGCTCCCGGCCAGGGATGCCTCTACCCACTGGCACTAGCTCTGCGGCCCCCGGATCCAGCGATCCCATCGTTTGCCAGGCTTTTCCATGCCCGGTTTGGCCCTGCTCCTCCCAGCTCGACCGCGTCGCTAACCCATTTCCTGCAGACCCTCACGCCGCCGTATCCTCCTCCGCGAGCCTGCAGTGAGGAGCAACGGAGAATTGGGCAGCTTGACCCTGACGACCCCCGTCCTCGCGCTGGGGATTCACATGTTGCGTCGCCTCGCCTTGCACAACACCCAGGGTGGCGGTCATCGCTTGGTCGGACGAGTGATCGAAACGGCCGCTTGGAGGAGCCCTTTTCAGCACTAACTACGCCCGGCAAGGTTTGGTGGACAGGACGGGACTCGGCGGGTGATCTAAACATAGCAAACGGTGCAGGGGGGTTGGACCATGCAAGGGCCCCGGCGCCCCGTTTGGGAAAGGCACAAGATGACCCTTCGTTCAATGACGGGACTAGTTACGGGGTGTGACGATGGTTCCCGTCCTCAATTCACGGTGACGCTGGGTCAATCAGCGATCCAGCGTCGCTGTCAGGAAGACGCAAGGTGACACGCGGACTACGGAGTATAAAAAAGAAAATAATACCGTTCCGTCCCCAGCGCAGGGGACTTTGAATAGTCTAAGCAGATAAGGCTGCCAGAGCGCCATGGTACGGATGGAGTGGCTCTGCATCGTCCTCGCGCTCCTGTGTTGTGCTGGCTGACAGCTGTGGCTAAGGATCCACTCTGGAAACGTATTCCGTGGCAGCCCTCTATGGTTCATCGCACAACGCAGATTGCAGTGGTCATGCTTCTTGCAAGATCGCAACTGGGCCACTTGAGGAGCAACAGGTCGCAGTAGTCATAGTCACCCGGAGCCTGAATCCATTGTTCTGATCACGAGGTGAGAACTCGAGAGAGGGGGATGCGAGGGTGGACTCGGTGCATGATATGATCGACACTCCGGAAGATCCATCACCTCGTCTGCAGTCAGACGATGTTTACAGGATTGACTACCTGCAACCTCAACGCGCACGCAGTACTCCGTACAACAGGCCAGCCGATTGTCGTTTCATGCTGCCGTAGCTAGGCGTCCACCCGACAAATTCCAGAAAAGTGGATATCACTGCCTAGATCTATCATGGGTGAAGACTCAAGATACAATTCACTACAGATAACCACCCCATAGCCCCCTCTGTACGGGGTAGCTTCGCCCCTCACAGTTTACTGGTATACTCCCCCATACGTGGACCAGCCAGGACTGTTCGGTCAATATGACGAGAAGGAGAGGCCCCGAGAGACTATGAGGATCCGGCACGTCCGCTGCCTCACCATCGTCCTAATCCCACTGTACACCTTGTTTGGGATATAAGATTTAACAACACGCCATAAACAGCATCCTCCATGCTGCGTAGAATTATCACAGCAAGGAGCATGCTTGATATGCGAGCCTTGAATCCATCCTACCTCCCCCCTCGATGTTTATTTCCTGCCCAAGAACACAGAGCTGCGCCATTGTACTCCATACGCCGTAAACGCAAAGCTAGGGGAAGGCAGCTCACCATTTTTGGATCTAGATTTGACAGCGTTACCTTTTATGATTGCTTGATAGATGTAGATCTGTCGGTTACTCCGTAATAGTCTCTTGGATGCTGAGCTTATCTGATTCCTTGCATTTTCCTTGCATGAGTTCAACATGTCCGTCCAGCTTTTCACTCCTCCATTCACCCTGCAGAGCTGTTATTCCATATCCATGATGCAGTTCCAGGCCTACACGCTAATGCTGGTATCCCGATATAGCACTAGCGGGTCGGCGACATCTCCCCAGCAATGCACCGCAGGCTGCAGATGCACGGTGCCGCGCTCTCGATCCTGGCGACTTTTTGGATTTGATTGGTTGGCTACGGACGTCTGAAAGGCGTGCACGCTGGAAGCTCTTCTGCTGGTGCTGCTACTACTACTGCTGCGACTCGGGGTGCTGCTACGGTGCACACCAGATGTGATCGTTGTGTACTGTAGCATCACTGCATGGTGTTGCTTACGCCGGGGTGTTTTTTGGACAGCGTCTCTGCCGTTCGCCGTTCGCCTCCTGTCAGACTGAGTGCCGCTGCCCTCATCCCTAGGCTGCATGATAATCAATCAATAGTATTGCGGGGATCCGTCGTCTCTCGAGGATCAGGAGCAACAGTCCACTTGGGCTTGGATCTAGCCTCCGGTCGTCAATGCTGGCTACTCCGTACGGAGTACTCCGTCCAGCGCGCGGACAGAGGGCATCCTGCTGCGTCCACCCCGTAGTCCCGTACCCGAGGCACCGGAAGAGGAGGAGATCGTGCCGGAGCTTTTCTTGAGGCTGCTAGCAGCGCACCCCGGAGCCCTACGCCGTGTAGGTCGTTTTAGCGCGGGACAGGCATCGATAGGCGGCCTCCTAGTCGGGAATCGCATAACGCATGAAGCTGGGCCCGTTCTATTCATAGCACGAATGGAAGCACTGGATTCTTCTGGCGCCTGCTAGCCCTCGCCTAACGACGGGTTACTAAGATATGTACCTCGTGAGCCACCGTGGCTAGAGTACGGAGTCCGCTGCCAAAGGCATCCTCGGATATCGTGGACACGCGCTTCGCCAGACCCGCACTCCTTCTGTCGCGCACCCTTTTCTCTTCGAGAGTCCACCGCAACGTCTCGGTTCATGGATCTCTCCAGGGCCTCAGCCCTGAGAGATGTTCGCTGCAAGTCCTCCCCCCTGTTCCCGTTGCTGAAAACGGCCGATCAGCGATCGCCCATCATGCGCGACGGGGCAGTCTGTCAACCAAAATAGCGCTGAACTATCCCAACAACGGTGTACGGAGCAGCATTTTGTTCATGCGGGACCGCATTCGGCGTACTCCGTCGAAAATCGGGCTCCAGCATGATCATATTATTGAAGTTCGGGGCTCCTCCCCGAGAATAATAATATAGAAATTATAAAATGCCTCCATCCAGCTCGCGGAGAGACTGACTGATTACAGTATTTTACTATTTTCTGGCGTGCCTTAACTCTATCCGCAGCATTGGTCTTCCACTCCATCCCCGTGACCGTCGCTTGGCCCCCCACCCCGCTATAGCTATAACACCACCGTGATAATATTTTAGCTTCCCAATACCAGACCTTTCGAGAACGGTGAAGAAGAGTTCTCAAGGGGAATCTCCGTCACCGGAAAATCGTTACCACAGCCCCATCAATGCATCATTCTCCCTCCTCCCCTTGAGTCCTAACGGTCAATGATTGCCTCGGGATTAAAGTGACTGCAATCGGACGACGATTTATTTTCTTGCTCTTCTTATCGGGCGAAATCCATGGCGATCTCTGTCCCCCGGAACTTTGCCCTAAATAAATAATCCTTGGGAATTCGATTCATCGGCCATCGGTGCCAAAATGAGCTCCGATCTTTCGTTCATACTTTCCCCAAGCGGAATTCACATTTTAAGCTTCGACCGAGCTTTTCATTTTTTTTCGAGTCTTCGCAAGCTTATTTTTTGTTATTTTTTGGAGCCTTTTTTGGTGGACGGCTGAATGTTGATGGAAACCCACCGCTTCTTGACGCTGGAACCTCGTGGAAGCTGCAGAAAAGGGTAGCTTAAGCGCCACAAGCGACGAGGCTTGGCGATTTGGAAACCGCTCTTCCCGCCGTTCTGTAGGGCTTGACATCATGATCCCGCTCTGCAGCGTGCAAACATTGCCAAACAGCCCTTGCGGGGCTTTTAGTCAGGAAATCCACATGGTTTGGACTTTTCATTATTATATAATAATTATATTTGGTATTAATTGATTGCAGGATGTGCACAGTGTTGGCTCGATCAATGGGTTCTGCTGTACTAATTTGTCCTTGCCCCAGACTTCCTCATACCAATGCCAGGTAATTCGATAAGAAATGACGCGTAGGAAAGGGCTGTCTGCGATGCTTTGAAGCTATCATGTACAACAAATACATTCTCACGTTGGTGTTCGACTACACGAGAGCAACCAAAACACCAAATTTTGGAACTTCGTTCCTTATGAGATCATAGCAGTATCCGTCCCATTAGAAAAACAGACTTCACTGCTGGATACTCTATTTGCTCCGCAGAAATTGTGGCACTGCCACAGAATTCTCTTACACAACTGTTTTCTGATTCGTTGCTTTCAACTCCACCCGGTGTGAGGTGTATCCAGTGAATATATCCATGGATCTTAACTAAGGGGAAAGGCCACCCGATCCATCTCGATTGTGGCTGGCTGAGCGTTCCTAGCGCTGAGCGCAGCAAGCTGAACTTGATATGAACAACGTTACAGTACTAAATTCTCACCGGATCTCCAAAGCTAGGAAATAATCGTGTCGATTTTGACTGATCATAATAATAATCGCGACTGGTTTCGTGTTGTTTTGCCTTGGATGACATACAACCAACTTCATGTGCAGATGCCCTGCAGTCAGGACGATCATCTAAACTTTTGCGGTTTCAGCCCGCTTCCAAGAATCCCTAGGGATCCATGGACCTATCGGGGTCATGAGAAGGCGGATGATCTCGATATGCAGATTATACAGTACTTTTTTTTTCTTTGTTTACATCTTCCCCCCGGGCTTTGCGATAATGCCAGTCTTCCTCCCTTCCCCCTCCCTCCTCCTTGGAATTCATCGCTTTCAGCTCGTGTCTTGCAATGCTGCATACCCATGATGCCCCCCTCCTCTCACTTCTTACTTCAAGATCAGTCTGCATCTATTCTAGAAACAGCAACAGCGTTGCACCACCAGCATCTAGTGTGTGGAGTCTGATGTAGGTTTAGGATTGATTTTCAGAAACCGGGTGGACTAAATATTTGGGTGAAGCGATACTAGAAAAAGCCGTCCAGCCAGCCATACAGTATTATTGGTGGATTGCTGCCCGTCCCGTCAGGCATGGATGGTTTTCATCTCCGTGGTGGTTTCACCAGATGAGTAAATCATGTCCCGTGTTTACAGTTTACTACTCACTGCATACATACCTGTTCAAACTCAGCTAGATTATTATTAGGCGTTCAATCTGGGGAGAGGATGGCACCAAGTTTCCTTCCTTCTTGGACAGACGCTGGATATATCGCTGACTCTCTTATCAAGGGGATGCATGCGTTTTGCATCCAAAAAGATTATGATTCCTCAGCTGAATTACTCTCTCCATGCTCCAGAATATAACTAGTCAGTTATATATCCAACCATAGTCTAAGTAAACAGATTATGTACGCTTTCATTGCAGGAAACAAGTTCATCTACCGTACAACTACTCCTACAGATGGTTATTATTATTGTTATTCCTCTCATCATGCGTCTCCCGGTCTGTCTCTAATCTCCAAAATAAACTCTCTCTATATGTCGGCACTCTCGTGATGATGATACCGAAAAAAGAAGAAACACCGCATTTCCCTCTCCCATCTCCTTCACCGCCCCTTCAGCAAGAACAAAGACCCGCTTTGTCTTATCTTACTCTTACCATCTGTTGAATCCGTGAATGAATCAATAGTCGCCAACCCCAAAGACCGTTCTACCTCCCTATTCTATTACCCTACCTAGCAAAGCCCCCGCGGAGAAACCCGATCAGTGTCTGGTGATTACTCTCCTACATCTTTCCAAACAAATCCAAGTCCTTGGCGAAACGGCGCTTTACATTCCGCTTATGTTTTTTGCATTATTATTATTTTGTGTGTTATGGAACAGGGCAATCCGAAGTTATTCCGAACTGAACACGGCAAAATGTCTCACTCGTGATACGAGGGGGTCCACCACCACTAGTACTTGGGTCTTGTGTGCGGCCGCGGAAACCACACGACCATTTTTCCTTTTTTCCTTTTCTTTGAAGGGCTGGGCCGAGTTATTTCTAGACAGAGAGAGAGGCTGCATGTGGTAGAGTAGGTAGTGTTGCAGTGATAATATCTGCGGCATGCATACTACTGTATAGAGTACTTCAGATAGTTAAGGTGTTGTGAGTGGAATGCAACTTGTTTATCTTAGAGTATGAGCCTTTTGGTCTATGTGAGCTTTTTAAGAAAATTGCTCGTTCCGAGGGAAACGATAAACTTTTTTTTATACTTTGATAAGTGAAAAAAAAAATTGAGTTGATGATGATAATGATGCTATCTTAATGGATGTACTGTATTATACATATATTGACTGTTGTGTAATCTCATTTTGTTTATTTATTTTTTTAATAGATCAGCTTTGACTTGATTGCATTTCTGCCTACTACTCATCAAGATGAATAACTAGTAATCAGGGTGAGTACCAGTCATTTCCTGGTAGAATAATGTGATTCCAATGTACTTGTTATTAATAAGTCAAGAAAAAAAGATTAATGAGAACTTGAGGATACTTCGAGGATAGTGTTCCTGAGAAACGTCACTCTTCTTCTCCATCAGTTAATTGGGTTCTGAATCTAGTACCTGTAGCGAGCAGGTGGGTTAAGTTCTTAAGTATATATATTTATATGAGCAGGGAAACATGTGTATCAATTCCTTTGACGAGATTGGTAGGTTACACAAAACTTGTCAGTTTTGCTTGGTAGTCTACGGCGAAATAAAAGACACACCCTGGAGAGGCGAGACAGAAATGCTACTCTAATAGATGATTAGATCAATATGCATGAGCCCTGCAGAAATAAATCTGCATTAGCCTGATGGCCGGAAATAAGTTTGAAATTATACACGAGATTTTTTTTCTATGGTGCCTGCCGGATCCCACATTCGCAACGATCGCGATCATGCGAAGATACTATCAACAGCTACTACTTCTATGCGGGGAACTCAGCACAGGCTGTCATCATCGGAGTTCCCAGTGTGATATGACGGTGAGCTCCAGGACGGGTTCAGATTCTTGGCTGAAAATGAGGTAGCAGACGCACGGCCATAGAGACGCGTTTCTCGGCCTCGCCTTAACTCTCATCTGTGAGCGTCAAGAGATCAGAACGCAGCGCTCTGGCCACAGATCGTGGAGCTTTGGTGCATCTCTAGTTATCATGGGGCTGTATCTTGAACTACATGTTCAGTTTGACAATGCAACGCACTCCGTCCGCCGTCCCACGCCGTCTGCTTGCCCAGCTACCATCCCTGGGGAAAGAGAAAGAGAGCGGAAACCACTGTCCCAAGGGCGATATGAGGTATTTTCCTGGATGTGGAAGGCTCCAGTAGAGGAGAACCTCGAAGCTCCGGTCAGAAGCTCCTTTTCCAGATGGTTTTGCCTTGCCTTTCGGACTCTCCGCCATGAGGGATTTGTCATCGCCAATGAGAACATACTGCGCCGCCATGATCTTGATCTCCACGCAACCACTTTTCTGACGCCAGCTGAATAGCGATATGCGAAATTATCGCAGTATCTCGCATGTTGGAGGCCACCCTGCGTTCAATCTATCTAAAGCACGGTCTCTTTTCCCACATATATAGCCACAGGGTCCTATGCTCTTCCTACCGATGCAATCTTTTCCATTCAGTTTTTCGTTTATTTCTGTTTATCTCCTATTTTCTCCCTCTTGTTGCTTCATTGCGATTCCTCACCCGCAGACATGGAGGGTGATGACCAGAAAGCCCATATCCGATATGCAGAAGAGGCCGCTGCATCCTCCAGTTCCTCCCGCCCACAGCTAACTCGTCAGACATCGAATTCTCTCTCGATCCACAGCGTATATAACAGAGTTGCATCTCCTGAGAATCTGTTGCCAATTACATATCGCACTCTGTTAGGCCCCTTTCAGTTCTATTCAATCTCTTCCGGGTTTAGATTCTAATTGCGATTCCATTTAGCTCGTATCATGTTGATGAGTCCTTGGACAAAGACCGCCAAGGCGCCATACCTAAGCCTGAGAGAGGAAAAATACAGGGTGGATCATAATTACCTTTTTTTTTTCTGCGTCTTTGATGTTGACAACATTATAGAACTCTCCGAGCTAAACTGGCACCTTGTATCGGTTCACGACTTACTTCAGCAGCTGTCAACTTCCGCCTCCCAAGGCCTTTCAAGTGAGCAGGTTCAGCGACGAATAGCTGAGCATGGGAAGAACAAGCCCACCCCACCTCCATCTCGCTGGTTTCGAACAGCGTTGGGTTATCTTTTTGGTGGCTTTGGTCTGATTCTAATGGCGGGTTGTATTCTTGTTTTCATAGCCTGGAGGCCTCTTGGAGATCCACCAGCGACAGCAAACCTAGCCCTTGCATGCGTCCTTCTTGCCGTCTTCATAATACAGGCTGCCTTCAATGCTTGGCAAGACTGGTCCTCCTCCAGAGTGATGGCTTCTATTACCACAATGCTTCCGGATGAGTGCATTGTCATTCGAGATGGTAGACAGGAGTGCATAAGTGCCGTTGATCTCGTTCCCGGTGACATTATCAAAATCAAACAGGGCAACAAGCTACCAGCCGACGTTCGTTTCATTGAAGTTTCCAATGACGCCAAGTTCGATAGATCAATCTTGACGGGTATGATTTCCACTTGATTTCTGTGACTCTTTGTTAATATCTACTGCCTAATAGGGGAGTCGGAGCCTGTCCCTGGGAGCGTGGAATCTACCGACGATAATTATCTCGAGACTCATTGCATTGGCCTTCAGAGCACCCACTGTGTTTCCGGAACTGCCCTAGCTGTCTGCGTTGGGACAGGGGATCTTACAGTTTTCGGAAGAATCGCCGGCTTGACGAATCGACGTAGGCAAGAGATGACGCCGATGCAGAAAGAGATTCGGCGTTTTGTCATGATTATTGTCAGCTTCGTCGCGACAGTTGTGGTGCTTGTGGTCATTCTTTGGTACTATGTTCCTTGTCTCTGTTGAATTATCTTTGCTGATGGTAATTAATTAGGGCTGCATGGCTACGGAGGGATCATCCAGCGTGGATTAGTGTTCCGTTGCTTATTGTCGACTGCGTCAGCGTCGGAATTGCTTTTATCCCGGAAGGTCTCCCCGTCGCCTTGACGATGAGTCTTACTATCGTGGCCAATATCATGAAGAAGAATAAGATTCTTTGCAAGTCCCTTGCGACTGTGGAAACGCTTGGTGCTGTTTCCGTGATCTGTTCCGACAAAACAGGCACCTTGACGAAGGTACAGTTCCCAATCCAATCTCCACAATCACTCCTAACGATCCGATTGTAGAATGATATGTTTGTCACAGATTGCTTCTCGGGGGATGAGGAGTATCCATTCGAAAAGGCCCGCGAGCGGATGATTAACAGCCTTTGTCCGGATGGGATTCCAAACGAATCTATTACTCAGCTTCGTATTGCTTCTGCCTTATGCAATGCTGCAGAATTTGATGCCTCTACGCTGGATCGTCCCATTCATCTAACCAAGATCTACGGTGATCCTACAGACCAGGCCATTCTAAGGCTTTCGGAGACATTGGGCTCAGTTAACGAACTTCGGAGCAACTGGAAGAAGTTGTTTGAGATTCCGTTCAATAGCAAGAACAAGTTCATGATTCGGATCATGTCATCTACGGAGCGGCAAACTTCGAGTGACAAAGCAGAAGCTTCTCAAAATACGTGAGTAGAAAGCGGCAACTGGGTGACATGCTTCTCAGCTAATCATATCAGGTACTTGTTCATCAAAGGTGCCCCGGATATTTTACTTCCCCGTTGTTCCTCCTACTTTAAACAGGATGGCACTATCGGCACGCTTTCTCAGGCAAAACATAATGAGATTGAAGCCGTTAAGGACCGCTGGTCTGTGCAAGGAAAGAGAGTCATTCTCATGGCCCAAAAGCCAATTTCTGAAGACTTTGTCCGCTCGCTGTCGTCTTCCCAAGCCGATAAGACTGTTATGGATGCCGCCGAGGAAGGCTTGACTTTTGTTGGAATTGTTGGTATCATAGATCCTCCGGTATTGAAATTTCCCCACAGCATTCTTAATCGCAGTCAAAGTCTGACGGAGTCAATTATAGAGAGATGAGATTCCACATGTTATTGATGTCCTTCGAAAAGCTTCTGTTCGGATCATGATGGTAAATTTCCTTTTGCTGCGTTACTCAAAGCTGCATGTACTGATATGCGCAGGTAACTGGAGATTACAAGCTTACAGCCCAGGCTATCGCCATGGAATGCGGGATAATCAGGACCCATCCTTCCATGATCCATGATGTCAATTGTATCCGCACTGATCCTGCCGCACAGGAAGGGAAACTGCTGGGTGATTTGCGGGCTATCGTTCTCAGCGGAGCTGACCTTTCGACCCTTACCCCTGCGCAATGGGACCGACTCTGCCAGTATGAGGAGATCGTCTTTGCTCGTACAACTCCAGAACAAAAACTACGAATCGTCAAGGAGTTCCAAGCGAGGGATAACATTGTCGCAATGACTGGTGACGGTGTTAACGATGCTCCCTCGCTCAAGGCAGCTGACGTTGGTGTTGCTCTTGGCAGCGGTTCTGACATAGCCATCGAAGCGGCGGACATAGTTCTACTCGACTCATTCTCCGCAATAGTGGAGGCTGTGAAGTATGGGAGACTCGTATATGGTGAGTGAACCATTTCTCTCTTGGTGGCGCATATCCGATATCTGACGATCACAGATAATCTTAAAAAGACAATTATCTACCTCATTCCAGCGGGCAGCTTTAGCGAACTCTGTAAGGTACCTGAACGATTCATTCCTGATCTTGACTGAGACATGACTAGGGCCGGTCATGACGAACGTGATTTTGGGTGTCCCGCAGATTCTTTCATCCTTCTTGATGGTAAGTATCGTTGCTCACTGTCTCTCTTCCAATACTAACGGTATTGCAGATCATTATCTGGTGAGACACGAGCTATAGCGCATCTGACTGCGGCTCGCTAACTTTTAAGCAGCTGTCTTACAGACTGCGTTGGGGCGATCAGTCTCGCGTTCGAGAAGCCAGAGATGGACGTCCTGCTCCGCCCACCCCGGAACCCGAAAAAGGACCGACTCGTGAACACCAGGCTACTCGTACACGCTTATGGATTTATCGGACTCTATGAATGTTTCCTGTCGTTTGTGATGGGTTTCTGGTACATGCAGGCAAGTCTCTTCCAACTGAGTCCCTTTGATTTTACATAGAATTTCCTAACACGGCAACAGAGACGCGGTGTACCCTTCAGCGCCCTCGTCCTCAAGTACGGGTCTCTAGACCCTAAATACGACCCCGATTATGTCACCCAAGTGACAAACGAAGCCTCGTCCATCTACTTCGTCAACCTCGTCGTCATGCAATTCTTCAACCTGCTCGCGGTCCGGACCCGACGCCTGAGCATCTTCCAGCAGCCGCCGCTCTTCAACAAGGAGACGCAAAACTGGCTGCTGTTCCCCGCTATGCTGTTTGCTCTTTGCATGATCTTTATATGTACGTTCTTTGCACTTAATTCACATTTACCGTCCATTCGAGGCAAAACAGAAGATTAGAGAAAGCCAATACTGACATGAAATACACAGTCTGCTACATCCCGGGTCTTCAACGATCCATCGGCACGACGTCCGTGCCCGTGGAGCATTTCTTCCTTCCTGTAGCCTTTGGTTTTAGCCTGCTCTTCCTCGATGAGGGCAGGAAGTACTGTGTTCGTCGTTGGCCCAAGGGCCTCCTTGCCAGGATGGCCTGGTAAGAGGTAGGTGCCTTGCTATGGCGATCGTAAAGAGATATAGAGAGAGATTGTCTAGAAGCCGTCAACCAGGAGGCTACTATTTTGTTCTCCGTTGATACTGATAATGAAGAGGATCTGATGTAATATGGGAGCTGTATATATAAAATATCAAAGGAACGTTGGAATTACAAGCAATGAACTGACTCGGGCATGCACCGACGTCAGTAGAACACGGGGGACTTCTGATAGTAGACGTTTTAAAAACGTACCTTTTAGCTAAGTACTGTACCTATATTAACTTTTTTTTTTATTTTCGCATAGGTATCTGCAGCCAGGTATGTATGACACATCGCCGTTAATTACATAATTTCCTAACATGGCGTCGTTACTATGACTAGGCTTATAGGGCGCAGACTCTATTGATAGAACATGTCCCCTCTATTTACCTTGGCGTCTCAAAGGCAATATCCTTGCACACGTGTTGCATACTGTGCTGTCCATCACTTGTTCTTCGTCCTTAGTCCCTGTGGGCTGATGAATAATGTCTTTGCGACATCCCGACCTTGATCCGAACAACCTCGGTCCATCACGGCAACGTCACCGTGCCGTGGTCAATCCTCAACAGAAGGCTCAACCGTGTAGCGCGGGTATTACTCGGCTGGTAGTTCAGTAACCGGCTGTAGGAAGTATGTGTACGCATATGTGTACTGATGCAGCGAGGAGGAACGGATGTCGGCAAGATCCATCACTTTAGACCAAGCCCCGGAACGTGTTCGGGTATGGGGTCGACGGTCGCGGGAGAACGGGAGTCGGTCTGGGGATATATAGACACTGGGTTGCCCCTCGAACGCCCTCTTTTCCTTCAATTGGTCTCGTTGAAGAAGCCCGGGTTCTGAATTTGTTCTCTTCCTTTGTCTCTGTGTGAGATTTCTTCATCCTTCATTGATAACCGGTTGTGTGTCCGAAGTGCGGAGTTCTTCTCCGCGGGTCAAATTCGTCCGTCCGCCCCATCTTGCTCCAGTTGCAGGAGTGAAGACAGCTACTAACTACTTGAGACAGTGAAGCTGCCGGGGAGAGGGTCGAATCTCCTTTGTCCTTTTCGTGAGCGTGATTAGAAGTTCTTCCAGCAAGCAGAACCGTCGATCTTACTTGTTTCGGCTTTCTCCGAGTTATCGATAAGGAGATCATCCCCGCACGGCACAACTTGCGTTCCACCAACCCACATTGCACCAGGACAATTCCAGAACCCTTCAGTCCAACATGTCAAAAGCCGTATTCATCACTAGTGTCGATGGCAAGCCCGGCAAGCCGGGCCAAGTCTACTATCAGCTCGCGGTGCGTACCCTGCCGCAGCCCACCCCGCAGGGCCGGGAGCTGCTGATCAAGCTGAGCGCGGCCTCTTTGAACCACCGTGACCTCTTTCTCCGCCAGCACCTGTACCCCGGAGCGACTTTTGACGTCCCGCTTGGCGCGGACGGTGTGGGTACCGTCGTCGCCGTCGGTCCAGACGTCAAGAACCCGCAGCAATGGCAGGGGAAACGGGTCATCCTGAACCCCGGAGTGGGGTGGAAGGACTCTCCCGATGGGCCGGAGGACCCGGCGGGCTATAAGATAATGGGCGGGACGAAATTCTACAACAAGGGAACGCTGCAGGAGTATGTCACCATTGACGAGAGCGAGGTCGAGGAGGCCCCGGAGCATCTGTCCGATGCGGAGGCTGCGGCGCTACCCTTGGCCGGGCTGACCGGGTGGAGAGCGCTGGTGACAAAGGCCGGAGAGAAGAATTCGGGCAAGGGAGCTGCGGTGCTTATCACTGGCATTGGTGGCGGTGTCGCCCTGATCACGCTGCGGTTTGCGGTTGCGAGAGGCGCGGACGTATACGTGACCAGCTCGAGCGAGGAGAAGATCCGGAAGGCGGTTGAGCTGGGCGCCAAGGGTGGTGTGAACTACAAGGAGGAAGGCTGGCAGAAGAAGTTACTGGAAATGCTTCCTCCCGGGAAGCAGAACTTTGACGCTATCATCGACGGTGCCGGCGGAGATATTATCGAAAAGAGTGTCAAATTGCTCAAGGTAAGTGAGCTTTTGTACACATGGCTGCCATGCCACGGTATCTTAGGATGTATAAATATATCTAACAACGTCTAGGCCGGCGGTGTCATCTCCGTGTACGGTATGACTACCTCCCCCAAGATGCCGTTCCTCATGCAGGCCGTTCTCAAGAACATCGACGTCCGGGGCTCCACAATGGGCTCGCGCAAGGAATTCAAGGACATGGTCGAATTCGTCAAGCAGCACAAGATCCGTCCTGTGATTTCTCGCGTCCTCCGCACGGACCTGGGTGATATTGCAGCTCTGGACACTCTCTTTGATGACATGAAACAAGGAAGCCAATTTGGCAAGCTGGTTATCGAGTTCGGGAAACTCGGCGGCGAAAGTAAGTTGTGATCTTGAAAACATTGTGCACTGTCGGTTTCCCCTTTTGTTTTAGGTCTTGGATCTCTGGCCTCTAGAATGGAAGGTTCACCATCTTCTTTTCTTCGGATACAGGTTCTTAGGTATACATTTATGCTGTCTATGAAGAGCTATCAAACTGTTTTGTCGCCATTTATGAGAGCTTTCTCATCATTCTTGCCTTCCTGTATTCGGTTATAGAGAGTCGCTCTTGCCTAGGTGCTCAAGTTTCAAGAACCTTGCCTCCGTTACTCCTTCCTGCTCCCACACTTTCGAATGACTATATCCGTCACCTTCGCTTCATCTCTCACCTTTCGTAACGTCCAACGCCCATGGTGCCATCCAACTGCCATTCCTTTGGGGAGTCAATATCACCTCTACGCATAAAGATACAGCCACATCCATTCATTATCTTAAGGCAAAATAGCCTTACTCGTTCTCTCAATGGCTTTCGAGAATCCCCGCCTGTACGGCCCAGGTGCGCCCTTCAACGAGACTCCGCAAACTCCACTTGACGTATGTGCCTATCCTTTATCTAGACTCTTGACATTGCCCTGCAGGACTATATGTTTACTCGAGCACAAACAATGCACATCCAGGAATATGACATTGCCCTCACTGCCCTCCAGGCCAGCAACAACCACCTCGAGCGCAAGATGGAGCAGCTCCACTCCAGCACCCTTTCTCTGAGAAAAGAGCTCCTCACACTGCAGATGCATATCCTCTCCTTCCGGCATGACCAGCTCGTGACGTGGCAGGCGGACATCCTTACCCGACTCATCGAAGTCATATACGAACGGCAGGGTCGGAAACTCCCGTGGGATGCTCTCGGGGATGATAAACAACGGGAGGATATTTCAAAGGTCTATGTCGCGGCAGCGAGAAGGATCAACAAAGGAGCTCTTTGGAGGAAGCTTGGGCTGACGGCGAAGCACCATAAGGCGCTGGGCAGGTATAGCGAGGTAAGTCAGGAGAAATTGCTAGGTGCCCAAGGGCTGTGCTTTCAGCCTGTCGTTGTTGGCCAGAGGATGGCCGACCAATGCATGCATGAGCCGACCGGTGGACTGATTGGATGGTTTTCTGTATTCTACATAGGTTGTCGATTTTCGGAGTACGGATCCAAGTCGTACCGAGACCGCTTTTGCGCAGTTCTTGGTTTCGGAGAAAGAGAATCGCCCTCGAATGTACGATTTTTGGGCAAGGCTGTATCCGATCTGCTACGGGAGATCCGCGGAGGAGAGTGCCCAGATCGAATAGAGAGCGAGGTTTGAAGTAGAGTTGAAGGTGGAAACGGGGAGCCATTCATTGCATACAGATTCTTGCGGGTGGATCTGCGTGTGCCAGGCATTTGCTTTTAAGAACTCTCTGAGAGCTCGTTTCAAGTATACTTAAGACCAGTCTTGGATTATTAACATTGTTTACAGTAACGAACAATGGTACTGACAGTTGCTCTCGGTCACAATTGGTCAACGCAAGCCACCTCTTCGGGAAGCGGCCTGGCATTTGAAAGCAAAAAGTATAGATATTTCCTCTTAAGGAACCAATTTACCAGCGAAGGCTCTGTGCAACTCTGGACACTTATCCACATTCCTCACGTAAATGGCCGGTTCTCCAAGGTTGGTTACAGATCCAACACCATTCATGACGACAACGGGTGCCTTCAGAATATAAGTCAGTGATCACACTTGGATCATTTACAGCATGCTTGCAGAAGACTTACAGGTCATATGTTTGCAGCCGTCAATCTTGAATATTCGATATGAGCATCCTCTACCAGGACAGGGCTTGCTTGTCTTCAATACCTCAGCTTCTCCCATCTGTTCTTCCTTGCGTCTTTGAGCCCGTTCTGCTTCTTTAGCTCTCGCCTGTTTAGCGTCTTCTTCTCTCTGCTTTCTTCTTGTTTGTTCTTCTTCTCTTGCTTTCCGTCTTTGTGCCTCTTCTTCAGCTCGTCGAACTCGTTCCGCTTCTTGCTGCTGCTGTCGTAGTCGCTTCGACGTTTCTCCTTTTTTTGATTTTTGAACACGAGACGTTTCACGGCGCTGTTCAGCATCAATTTCCCTTGCGAGCTGTTCATCTTCTTGTGTTCTTCTGCGAGCCTGATCCTCCTCTTCCTGTTGCTGACGCGCGACGGCTTCCAGCTCCGCAGCTTCCCGCCTACGTCGCTCCTCGGCGGCCTCCGGGTGGTCAAATTCAAAGCAGGTAAGGCCTTCATGCCATTCGCAATTCGGATGGTTGAAGCACGTGCGGGTTCCGCAGGCCTGGCAGATGACGATCGGGGATAAGGGGCCTGAAGCGTGCACCTGTCCTGAACCGCAGCGAGGGTTGCAGCACCAGATGAAGTCTGGATCCGAGGAGACAACCTCTCGTGCCTTGAGAGAGTCATACCGCGAGAACGTCTGCGAGGAAGCCCACCGCTGTATGTCGCTGTGTGTCATCACGGCCAGGCATATAGGGCAGGTCAGGCGATTTGGGCCGGATTCATTGAGCTGAACATGCAAATGACGAGACAAACAGGTCGTGCAAATCCGTTGGTTGACATTGTTGGGAGCTGAGTGGTCACAGGTCGACGTAATACTCTGTGCTGGAAAGGAGGATGGGGGAAGTGTCTCCAGACATGCGATGCATTCTGCCGGTTCAATCAGGGGCCTTTCGTCAGGCGGAAGATCGAAAATCGTCTGCTCAGTGAGCGAAGCACTGAGAGCCAGGGCCAGCTCTAAGTCTTGATCGTCTGGACGCTCCGTCTCGAGGAACAAGCGGGCGAGTTCAGATGATATGTCAATAGCCGCGCTGGATTTCTCGCATTTCTGCCCATCGATCTCGCTGGTTGCCAGTCAGTGATAGGGAATTTAAAAAGAGCAAGTATCAAAATAAGGGGAAAGGGAAAATAATCATAAAAAGATGGCGCACCAACCTCCTATTTTCAACCAGCGTTGAAGAGGTTGAACCCATCTGCAAAGCGTTGGGAGTCTACCCCATCGCACAGTACATCGTTGATGCTGTCGATGGTTTATGTATCTATGTCGCACGACTTGAAACTGCAAACTCATCGTAATAGCTAGATAGCCTCACCGACCCGACCGTCAGGAATGGATGATAAGAAAGACGTTGCAGGGCCCTTTGCAAAGCTGCACCAGCTGAGAAACTATGACCACACCCAGAGCACCTTTTTTCCCCCTCTAGCCAGCCTCGTAGGCTGTTCGGAGCGATTAGTTAGTTAGTACCGTCCAGTCAAAGTGACCATCGTTTCGGCGAGGCTGGTAGTTCGGGAGATGAAATAGCAGATATGATTCGTTGGGTGGTTGGCCCGTATCTACATGTGTAGGTCTGTGTGTGTATATATGTATGTCATTGACTCATCTCTATCATCAGTCATTCGACCACTCTTGTTGTTTCGTTTTGATTGATTTGTGCCTGAGGCTGTAGTTTGTGTGCGTGGAACCCCGCTTTCCAAATCTCTACCTATCTAGGCAACTACCTCCACCTTTGGAGCGGGGGTCGAAGGGGTCTATAGCGTAAGGATGTGTATATACACCTAGATACCAGGGACCTAGCTAGGTAGATATATGGATATGATGGAGACCAGCTCAGCTCGCTGAGATGGAGGGAGAGGATGTAATGTCCATCTGTTCCGGGGTAGATGGTTTTGTATTTGATGGGTTTGTATGTATATGTACATCTGGCTTTGATTGATGTTGAGAGAGGAATGGTGATTAATTAATAGAGGAGTACTAATGTATTGTACTAGGTCATTTGAATGATTCATTCGTTACTGCCTACCTAGGTACGTATCTATCTATCCATCGGTCTCGATGACTTGTCATGGGGATATGTAGAAAAAAAATTCCCAAAGATGCAAGATAGGTAGAAAGAAATAATTATGTCCAAACCACTCAAAACACAAGTGGCTAGGCCGCCCCATAAAATCAAAAAAAAACCTACAGTCGACGATAGCCAGGTGGTGGTGGTGGTACCCTCACAAGCCAATGTCCACCCCCTATTACCCCCTTGGGTCACGAGCTCGTTGCAACGAGCAGCTGCCACCACCGCGACGGACAAGACCGAGACCGTCGCGGGTCATGAACTGATCTTCTTGGTCGTGCTCGTAGTCGTAGTCGACGGAGATGTTTGAGAATGACCTGCGGCCGTCGTCACGGTCACGGTCTCCGTCTCGTCGATATCTATATCGGTTTGGGCGATGACGACGACGATGATAGTAGTAACGATGCTGGAAGCGAGGCGAATCGTCATCGTCATCGAAAACTGGTTTTTCTGTGTCGTCATCATCACTACTTGAGGAGGAGGAGGAGGTGGTGGTGGTGGAGAAGTCGTATATGCTGCACAGGTCGAAGTCGGAATCGGAATCGAATGTGATGATATTGGTTTCGTTATCGTCGTCGTGGTCATGGGTATGGGTATGGACGTGATGGTGGGTATGATTATGGTTATGATTATGCTTATGGTGGGGGTCGAAAAAGGAACGGCTTCTTGTTCCTCCTCTTTCTGGTCGTGGTCGTGGTCGTCTCCCATGAAAAGAAGAAGAACAGCAGCAGTGAAGTCTCAGTGCGGAGCAGGTGGGAGAACATGGACTGCATTGCGGTGATGGTGATCTGGGATCTCCAGCCCCAGTTCCAGCTCCATATGGGATTCCGGGAGGAGGACAAGGTCCGCCTCCCGGAAAAGGACACGCAGCAGCTGGAGGAGTGAGATTATTATTATTATTATTGTCACCGGGACCAGGAGGAGGAGAAGGAGGCGGCTGATGATGATAATTCCCATCGTAGCAAGGAACGACGCGTGGGCCGCCAGGCATGGGACGGTAATAGCGGAATCCTCCTCGCTCCTCAAACCCCTCCTTCTGCTGCTGCTGCTGTCCTGACATTGATAATAATAATTGAGGCAGATTCTCCCCGCTGAAGAAGCCACGGCCAGCTCCGTTGTTGAGATATGGACTCGGATCCGGACCCGGCGGCCCATGCTGTCTCCGGATCGGAGTACCAGGCGGAAGAAGAGGGGGAAGAAGAAGAGACTGAGACTGAGACTGAGAAGACGGCCACCGCCAAGGACGTTCTCGCTCTTCTTCTATGATTCCTCGACCGGTATCAGTTGCGAAAGCCGGTCCGACGTCGACGTCCTGCGGCATGATGAGGTCGCCTCGGGCTTCGCCTTTGGAGAGGGGTTCTCCGCGCCAGTACCATGAGAAGGGGAAGCTGAAGCTGCCTTGGCGGCGGTGTCTTCTGCTGCTGCTGCTGAAGAAGGAGGGCATGTTACGCTGGCGGGTAGTTAGTCAAGGGAGCCAGTTGAAGTATGCTGGCAATAGCACGAGATTGTCATGGGTCCATCTGTGATATGAGGGTAGTTGTTTTTTGAGGAGTAGTTGGAAATTTGGAGAGATACGCTGGAGCATGAAATGTAAGTAGATAAATAATCGGAAAAGTTGGGAAAAAAGAAAAAAAGGAGAAATAAGGACGAAAGCCCTCAATATTATTATATTGGGGACGGTTCATCCTAACGGGAATAATAAACCCTGCTGGCAGCAGATACGGCTTTTGCTGTCCCATGACAGGCCATGGGAGAAAACATAAAGCATGCAACCCATTATTGATTGACTGAGATCAAGAGACTGTGTCACACAGGCCCTAGCAAGCAAACTGAGAGAGTAAACGCATGGCGAATGCAGTGCTCAGCGGTCTGTTTGCTTCTTTGCTCCGTCTGTGGCTCTGCATGCAATCCCATCATGAGGATCTGTAGATACCTGATTCCCATGGCAAACCACTAGGAATTATTTGCAAAAAAAAAAAAGCCATCATCCCTGGGTTGACGGAGCAGTCCCTGCCAAGAGCC
>JGI26058J51888_1000247_pt1 | contig 37315 bp, 27 predicted proteins | sample HigsolmetaSP110D_FD_51888 | JGI IMG/M metagenome (IMG submission 51888) | reverse complement strand
GTGGATGATGATGAGAAACACGGGATGGAAGGGGGGTGGGGGGGGGGGAAGGACAGCTGGAAAAGATATATACATATACTTGTTGTTTGCATTCAACCAACAGAACGGAAAGACTTTGGAGTTTTTAATCCCAGAAGATCTATATGATGATTGTACGGTATGGAATTGTGGGAGTTTGAATACTTAGTAAACACTTGTACAGTATATAAGTGTATAGTGTAAAGAAGAAATCAAAGGTCTAGGAAAGGAGAAGCTGTGGAGCAGAATCAGGATCAAATTTATTGGATCAGATGCGAATAGTATTTACTGCATTTGAGAATAAAAAGAAGCATTGTCAGAATATCTTATTTATAGATACAGTTATCATGACAAAATAATGCATTAGCAACTTAAAAGCAGTGGCAGACCAGCCTAAGATCATTATGTCAACAATATCCCGATGCTTTTGATATCTCATAGATCAGAAGATAAGGTTTGTGCCGCGGTGATTAGTACATGTCTTGGAGATAGGTCTGAGATTCTCCAACGCCTACGACTGGCATTCTTCTCATCTGATGAGATGTATATAGGACATCTTATGAATACTTTCGTCCTTGAGGCAATTACATCATACTGTTGGCTGCTTTTCATCTTTAAAGATATACAATCAGAGGGTTGAATGTAAATATGATTAAACATTAATAATTATATTGATAAGACTGCAAGAATAAAGCTCTATCTATATTTAATATCTGTAGTGGATTTGCAGCCATTGAACTAATCTTATATCAATTAGATTAAATGCTTTTATAACTTTATGGATAGGCCACAGCGAAGCACAGTCGGTCTGATTATTTGGATCTCTAAACCAATGTAGGGACAATAAAAGCGGTTTCCCACCTTTGACTGATACTTCAAGATGTAGATACACCAAGGATCCTAGTATGGGAAGAGAAAGTTGCCGGACAATAATGAAAATATCGACACGTAAGATCCATGAAACCGAGAACTAGACAGTGTTACTGCAAATTTATGGCAGTTCATGGTAATGCTTATTACAGCTTCTGCCTTTGAAGAAACCTCAAACATGGACGTTCTCTCGAGCTGTAGCCCATGACCATGATTTGAGGAAAGGTGTGGAAATGCGAGTTGAGAGATCCGCTGCTAAAGGAACCATATCATATCGACTTGAACATGGTACAGAGTAATTATGTCAAAATGCAGGCATTGACTGCTAACCACAAAACAACGCTTCGAACGCGGTGCTAGAGATCCCGGTGATCTTCCAGCAGGGACCAAATGTTATGTAACTCAAGCTTCAAATATTGCACATGATAAATGCACCGACATTCTGGACAGATGCTCCAGCTGACGGTTATCGCTTAATCAACATAGAAGCTCGCGTTGTACAGAATACATCCAAGTACAAGAATAACATTGCGGTTACTGTCGAGCGGTCTTCTCTATTCTCGTGGCATCCGGCTGCGAGATCCCTTCTCAACACTCTCCATCAGGCTTCTCATCTTTTATCAGTGAGAAAAATGTCATCCTCGAACGACCAGAAGTCATTCTGGTACCGCGTGCGGAGAGCATCCCACAGCCCAGCCAGCGGGGAGATGAGTGGGTGGGTCTTATCCCGCACGGCGTCATCCACCTCCAGACGGAGGTCAGATATCATGGATAAAGCGTCCGCGTATAGCATCCATATGAAGAAATCATGCCATCCCTCACGAGCTGACCGATCCATAGAGGCAAATCCTCAGCGAGAAAACGGAGGAACCGGACGATATGGGCCCAAATCCCTTGCGCCGTCCCTGACCCATGATGCATCACGTGCGTCCTGCACCTGCGCCAAGCGTCGTTTCCGTCATCGTCGGCCGTCGATCTATCACAACACCGCTCCACCCCTTCGTCCCCAGCCTCCCCCTTCTCTCTCTTTCGGATTCCCTCTGCTTGACGGAGTGGTGTGTTGAGGCTGCTGTAGCTCAATCAGAGGACTCATCGTTCACTGGGAACATCTGTGTCTCCTGTCAAGCATCACCCATCGCCTTTTGTCTTAGCCATCGTTTCGAGCAGCCGAGTCAGCTCAGCTCCGCAATCATGAAGCTCTCCTCAGCAGTCTCTGCATGCCTCCTCCTGCTGGCTCCTCTCCAGATCGCAGCTCGGTCTCTCTCCTTCTTCGAATTCGAGCAGTCTTCCCTGAAGACAGGAGACGGCGGTCTAAAGGTCAATGGAAGCAACCCTCTGACCTACTGTTCGGACCCGTCCCAGAACATCCTGCAGATAGACTCGGTTGACCTTTCTCCCAACCCGCCCGTCGCGTATGTCTCTCCGCGAGCATGGCATTTCTTTGCAATCCTTGATAATCATTACCAAGTACAAGCTCTCTGCTAACTCGCCCTCCGGCGCAGTGGTAAAACCCTCACCATCCACGCTACGGGTACCTTCCGCGAGACCGTCGACAAGGGCGCCAAGGTTCTCCTGCAGGTCAGGTATGGCCTGATCCGCCTGATCAATCAGGAGGCGGACCTCTGCGACCAGATCGAGAATGTCGACTTGCAGTGCCCTCTCGAGAAGGGCGAAATGACTCTCACGAAGCAATTTGACCTGCCGAAGGAAATCCCGCCAGTACGTAACCTCTCTTATTACCAAGCAATCTGTAACGATTGATCTGACAACTGATTTCTCGTAGGGCAAATACTTTGTCACTGCGGATGTTTACACCAAGGATAACAGGAAGGTTACCTGCCTCGAAGCCAACAATATCGCCTTCTGAACGTCCTTCATTGGATTCGTCCGCGCCTGCGAGTATCTTGCCGCAATGCACCTGAGTGATGCTTTAGCCCATTTGCCTTCTTATGACGAATCCAGTGAGACATCGACGAAGTAAGATTCATGAGGTGAATTTGCGGCGTAATACTGCCCTACCGAATGATACTAGCCTGTCCTCATGGCCATGGTATTCTACAGTGTTCCACTCTCACAACACGCTTTCATTATATGAGATCGTGCGTTTTCTGTTGTCATGACCGCCATTTGTTATACTATCCTTAGGTGTTAGTTGCTGCTTTCCTCTCCCAGCAGGTTTTGCTCGTTCTTCCTGTGTGACGTGAGCGTAAGGCGATGCTTAGTTGCTTGTTTCTGACGTGTTTTATGCTTATCAATGAGGTTATTGATGGTGTTACACATCAATTACGGATTTTCTATCTAGAAGCAATATTCAGCTTTTTTTAACTGTATTGTTTCATCAGCAGGGAGGTGACTCGAGTGCTGTCTGCTAATATATACCCTTACGTACATATTTCCAACGCTTTTCTGACTGTGCATATGCATATCATTCATGGCCCATGCGATAATTGATCAAACGACGCGTCCATGCGGTCTCGTTTGACACGGGGATATATGTACGGAGTATTATGTCGGGAAAACACCTGAAACGTTTTTTTTCGTAAACGCGGGGTTGAGCTACGTCATGCGGCCGTTTGAGCAGCTGGAATTAAAACTGAACCAAAGAACGCGTGTATGTATGGAGTTGATAATGACGAATGGCATAAGCTACCGTGAGAAGGGTCTGGCCCTGTTTTTTTTGGGGAACCCGGCTTTCTCTCGAGGTTGCCTTTTCGGGACTGGACATGTTGATTGATGAGAAATTTCTATCCATATACATCTATTACTAAACGTCCGGCCTTGGAATCGGAAAGAACGGAGAGGTAGGAGGGAAGTCTTCTGTACACTAAACTAGGATGTAGAGCAAGTTGAGCTGCCTTGAGCTAGCAGCTACTTACCAGATAGTTATGCGGAAAGCTTATCGAGCTATCTGTCGAATGGACTCCTGATTTTATTCTTCTTTCGCTCAGGTAGTCGTACTGTCTGTGTCAATTGTATTCTACATTGTTTTATTCTTTGCAAGATCAATTGAATGACAAGCACTTCGAGGATCTTCCTACAAACAGACGTTTTGAGAAGGTATTATTATTGCCATATTATTCCTGTTCTCATTCTCTCGAGAGACATTCCGCGTACCACCTAGTAGTTCCTTGTTCCTGAACCAGTCCACTTGGTTCGAGATTCGATAAGCCACGTCAAACACTCACGTGTTCTTCTCGGAACTGNACGTCGAAGTCGAGATAGAAAGACGTATGTTCCGTCCAGCTACTCGTCTCCATGCTCTCCGATGGTCGTCCACCCGTCCCCTCCGATATCCTGGAAATCCATGACCCTGTCCGGCCCGCCGAACCGGCCCTGGGTGTCCCTCCAGTCTCAATGCACCGCCGTTTCCGGCCGCCATCGAAACGCATATTGGATCGTTCTATGCAGCCGCCCCTCCAGCGCATCCGCGATGAATCCCCCGATGGCGGGCATCTGCATGAAGCCGTGCCCCGACGCGCCCGCCGCGACCAGCAGCGACGGATGGTCCGGGTGGCGGTCGATCAGGAAGCACCGGTCGGGCGTGTCTGCGTCCCAGCATATGCGGGCGAACACGAGCGGACGGTCCGCGAGGTGCGGCATCGTGTCGCGGAGGAAGTCACGCACGCGGGCCTCGGCCTCGCGCGGGATCTGGTGCCTCGCGAAGGGGACGCTCCTTTTCTGACCTGGATGATCTGGGTCGTAGACCCAGTTGCAGTATCCCGGGTGTTCGTCGCAGATCTTGAGCTCGTTCCGGTCCGCGTCGGGCTCCATGAAGAAGCCCTTGGCGATGTTGAACAGCACGGGGAGGTCCCGGTACCGCTTGGCCTCGTCGGGCGTCATCCGGATGTGGGCGAGCGTCCACGCCGTCGGGCGGAGCTGCTTCTCGAAGTCGAGGAGGCGGTCGCTGTTGGCGCCCGCTGCGAGGATGGTATGCGCTGCGCGGTGTAGCTTTCCATCTGCCGTCTTTGCGCCGATGACGTCTCCCTTGCCGTCGCCGTCATCGTCGTCGTTGTCCTTGTCGAAGACGAGAGACACGACTTCTCCACGCGGCGATCCAGTGATAAAGGTCACTCCCAGCCTTTTCGCCTCCTCAAAAGCCGCGACAAGCGCCTTCCGGGCATGCGCCCACCCTGCACCACCGCCGTCCTTCTTCTTCTTCTTCCACCAGCCCCTCCAGCCCGGAAACTCGCCCGTCAGGACACCCGTGGGCATCGTCCCGCGGAAGTCCTCGGCCGTCTCGAGCGTCACGTAGTCGGACTCGGAGGAGGGGGAGAGCTCGTGCTGCCTGATGTACTCGATTGTCTCGGGCGTGTGGCCGGCTATGATGAAGCCCGTCTCGTGGAAGTACGGCTTGAAGACGGGGTCGTGGCGCCAGCCGTCCATGGCGGCCTTGCTGCATGCCTCGAAGGCGAATGCGACGGGGTCCGCGTCGGGGTTGTCATTCAAGTCTGTTTCATGAAGGGTTTGGTCACTTCAGTAGATCATCTCATCTTCTCGAATGATCCGGGACCATCCGGTAGTCTTTGCAAAACAAACACGGTAAGGAGACAGACAGACAGAGAGAGAGAGGGGGGGAGGGTGGATGAAAAGCCCACCTTGGTTCCCAGCGTACTCCACGATCTTGTTGATGTCGTTCCCCGCCGCGATGGGCGAGGGGACGGGATACGGGTCCAGGACGGTGACATGTCTGTAGCCTCGCCGGGCGAGGTGGAGCGCAATCGAGCAGCCCCAGGTGCCGGCGCCGACAATGAGGATGGAGGAATCATGATTCAACTGTCGAGGTGATGGCATCTTGTTCTTCTCTTGCGTTTTCTCTCTTCAGATGCGCAGTCGATTCAGGCGCTCAGATACACATAGACGGAGATTGCGGAACGTAGTGAAATAGACTGCCAAACAGGTATGATATGGTATGATATGCACTTCAATGGAGACGAGTGTAGTAGAAACGGCAGGAGATGGATGTACTGTGCGGAGTATTTATGATCCATAAAAGATGAAAGTGTGTGAGCGGTCCAGTCTTTGATGTTATAAAAAACCCCAGACGATCCTATAGATGTAGATGTGAGATGACACGGTTCTTCTCGTGAACAACATAAGCAGACGCTCGAAACCCGGCCCTTCGTGGGCGGCTGTCTAGGTAAGTATGTACTGTACCTACCTAGGTAGGTACCTAGTAATCAAACGTTGACGTTAGTACAGTAGATGACGATATCGGATGAACAAGAACGGCACCGAAAAGCCGGTTCTTCAGGCTGAGAGAATCCGTCTGTCTGGCGCTGCGAGCTTTTCTTTCTTCCTCCCTGCGTTTCGTAGCCAGCTTCGGCTGGATAGCTGTTGAGACTACTATTATTAGTAGTGGTTGGGAAAGTTGGGCAATAATGATAGGGAGATAATTTATATTTAATGGGTTTGAGGCAGGCAGGCATGTGTCATCGCGACGCCAAGTCGGCGGTTCAAAGCTTAGCGATGGCTCTTCCCTCCCGACTGCCACGGAATACAGAACAACTGTTGGCCAAAAAAGGAATGCTACCTATTTATCTATGTGAGTTTCCGACCTCATATTCCAAAAGTAACTCTGGGTGATTGTGTTAAAAAAAGGATCACGAAATAATGTCATGGCGTTTGATGCTTATTTTCATATATAGCATTTCCTGCCTTTCTGTCGGTATTTCTATATAGTTATACCCAGGATGACCGCCCAACTGGACTAGCACAGTGCATCAAGTACGCTTAGTTCACAACACCTTGAGAAGTATATTGCTGTTTAGTCTCGATGGGTACCTCCCATCATGCTGGGGGTTTCACCTACTTAACCAGGCATATAACCACATCTAGGGAATGTTTCTGTAATGCTATAAGTAGTTTAAGTTATCAGTCAGGTTATCTGATTCGCACTTGTGCAACTGTTGCTTATTTTATTTAGCACGAAGTATATAGTAGAGTTTGAACGATGGGAAAGAAGTTCATCCAAATCCCACCGCGAGGACTGCAGGTTTAGATCGATATCATATTCAAGGCGCTGGAAGGTTGCATCGCTCCTTATATCCGCTCTATCTGCCTCTTATCTTATCAGCGGCCTCTTCCTAATCTACTGTACAGTACATCCCACATACCGCTAGCCTCACTTTCTCTGCAACCTTTTTTTTTCTCCATAAAACCCCGGAGACGAAGGACCCTAACATAATCCCAGCAAGAGGGATCCATGGTCGGAGGAATCCTGCAGGGCGAAGCCCCGGAGGATTGATTGGCTATTACCTCGGACAGAGTAAGCACAATCATATCTTATGTGATCAAAGGTGTAAGCTTCCCACGCTAACAGCACAGGGGGCTGTGTCTCCAACAAAAGAGGCACCGACTCTACCTAGGTACGAAACTATATACAAGATCCACTTGGACAATTACACATGCGTACCTAAGATTCGTCACATCCTCTGGGTAACCCAACTAATTCCGTGAACCAGGGGGCAATGTAGCATGGATATATATACTAAAAGAATCCGAGAGATCCAGAGAAGTGAGAAATTGGTAAAAGGAACGCGACATTGAGAAACCCTCCGCTTATACTGCGGACACCACGGAGGCACAGAAACGGTTCTGGGATGCAACGTTGAAGCCCATAAGCAGCTAATGATCCAAGCCATCCAAGGAAAGCTGTAAGATCCAGCGGAGAATAAGATGGTCATGCGTGGGTAATCAGTTCCGTTTCAAAGATGAGCTCCTCTGGATCATGGCGCAGCCCTCGATATGCTAACCATCGATGTCTTGCTCTCGTGATCACTTACGCACCTTGTGCTACTCCGCCGCTCTTTTTCAGCTGCCCAATGCCCGGGAATCTGACCGGGCTTGCCTATGAAGCTCAACGAGTATATACTTTGACGTCCAGATCATCCTGATCTCAACAACAACAAGCAGCTTCAAGTGCCCGAAGAAGTCTTCATACAATCGTATCAGATACCCAATTGTTAATCTCTAATCACCAACCACCACCAAAATGCATTTTGTACAGTTCCTCTCCACCTTTCTCCTCGCCTCCAGTGTCTTCGCCGCTCCCGCGGCCGACACCACGTCGAAGACCTCGGACGACGGGCTCGACATTCCCCTGCCGCCCATCGTACCGCCCAACCCGCGTGCTGGGGACGTGAACCTGATCCACGCGCTGGAGCTGGCGCCGACGCAGAGGGACCGCGTGAACCTCCTCGACCAGCCCGGAGACTTCATCTTCGACTTCAACAACCCGCCCAACGCGTCCATCGTCCAAGGCAAGGGCGGCCGGACCGTGGCTGCCACGCCCGATACCTTCCCTGCCGTGATCGGAAACGGCGTGAGCATGACGTTGGGCTTCATATCCCCCTGCGGGCTTAACTCGCCGCACGTGCACAACCGAGCGACGGAGATCAACGTGGTCGTGCAGGGTCGTCTCGTCACCAACTTCCTGGTGGAGAATGGCGTTGACTCGCGGAGCAGCCTGCTGTCCAGGTTCCAGATGACGGTGTTCCCGCAGGGCGCCATGCACACCGAGTTCAACCCGGACTGCGAGGACGCGGTGTTCGTGGCGGGATTCAACAACGTCGACCCGGGCGTGCAGCAGACGGCGCAGACGTTCTTCAACCTGCGCCCGGACATCAGCGGCGCGACGCTGGGCGGGCTGAGTCACATCAACGGCGAGGACATCGAGACATTCAGGGACATGCTGCCGGCGAACGTGGTGCTGGGCATTGAGAGCTGCTTGAAGAAGTGCGGCATCTCGAAGAAGGCGAAGAGGGACATTACGGAGTTCCTGTGAGCGTTGTTGAGATGGATGATTGCATAGATGTGAGATTTCATGGTGGAGAGGAGTCCGGGGACGAGGTTATGAAGGGCCAGGGTGTGTGCTGCTGCATGTGATCGGTGTGGAGGGTATTGTTACTATCGTTAATATTGTTAGTCTAGCGTCTATGCTGAGCCCTCCCTGATGATGACCACGCATTTCAACATGTCTTGAGATGCCTGCGTCTAGTAGTACATCATGACCTAGCTAGATCCCTAGCTCCATTGCCTAATGGATAAGGCCAATCTTCTTCTCTGACACTTTTTCCTCTGCAAGCTTTTACTACCAGGCTTCCATGGCCTTGCAGTAGAGCTGGTCTAATCCATTTGGGATTGAGCTTTACTCTCTTCAAGAGTATTGAATTAGGACGATAACAGATGCTTCTACCCGTGCAAGCTAACCGAAGAAGAGAGGCTCATAGACAGAGAATCACTATAGCTAGGGCAAGGAAGAGTCATCGCATGAAGACCCTGGGCTTTTGGGGTTTTGGGGGAGCGCTCAGCGGAGAGCCTAGGCAAAGAGTCTGGCAGGACTCAGAAGACACGGCCATTGTTTCCTGTACATTGAAGCGATCAATTCGACGTAACCTTATCCATAATATATATGAGCTATATGTAGAAAAATACTCTTGCTTCTTGGACACATGCCGGGTATCTTCCCCTATCGCTCTCTCATCTCATCTGTCCCCTTGCAGAAATCCATCGCCCAGCGCGGGCAGGAAAGGATCGATCCCTGACACTGCTAGTAGGGACACGCGATCTGCCTGAATGTGCATGCATAAAAACCACATATTCAAGCAAGATCCGATAACGATAAAAGAGGTCATGAAATAAATAAATAGATTAAAAGAGGAAACCGGTTCCTTGTTGAAGTATCACATCACATCCCTTATTCGCATCCCTTACTCGCCAAACAGCTTCCGCACGCGTTTCAGCACGCTGTCCTTCTCGGGATCGTACGGGTGGTCTTTGCTCGGGATCTCGAGCACAGCGGGGAAGGCCTCGGTGAAGGAGTCGACGCTGTTGCGGATGCGCTCGGCGATCTGTTTTGTTTGTTACGAGTCGTATATGTCAGTTAGGCTGTATTTCACAGAGGATGTACAAGCAAGGCAAGATGGACAAGGACAAGGGGGTACGCACATGCTGGTTAATCAGCACGACGGCGATGTCCTTCCGCTCGCGCGTGAAGTTGTGGAAGGCCTTTTCGATGGTCGAGGTCTCGGTCTTGGAGTCGACGACGAGGAAGTTGCGCTGCGAGTCGGGCGGGTCGGTGACGTGCTGTATTTCAATATATCATAGACCAGATTAGCAATTTGTTGTTCGGTAGGTAGTGGCAGACAGAAGAAGCACGTCCACATAATATATAGCCCCGGAGAATCATTCTTCGAAAGGTACACACTTACCCCGACGCCCGCGAGGAGGAGTCCGGTCACCGAGCTAGATTGATAGCGAGGGGAAAGAGATAAGGGTCAGCGGGATGGACGCGCGACGGTGATTGCATAGTAGTATGTAGGTAGGTGGCCAGAGAAAGAAACTCTTACTCTTCGTCACCAATGACGGCAATGAATTGGCGATCCTGTCAAAGTCCAAAGAATCAGTGGTCGGTCAGCAGAGCTCAAATGAGAGGTACCGTACCTTGAATGCGGCGACCGAAGCGGCCATGGTGAGATGAAGCTGGACCTGTAGAACACGAATCACCAAAAGAAAAGGAATATATCTCGGATATAGGTGGGCTTGGCCTCCTGCAGCTTCTTCCTCCTTTTGTTCGAGGCCACAGCGAGGGGGAATCAGGGAACGAGCAGCGAGCTGCCGTGAAGTCGAGACATCCACGCTGTCGGCGGGGAGCTGCGCATAACGTCGTCATAGCGGTGCTGCTTATGTCATCTGTGCATGGCATCGCGGCGCTGGGGAAGGCCACCCGAGCTCGCTCCTGGTCCATTTGATTGGATTATTGTAGGTTGATTTTTGAAATTGGATTCAATTGATCTGTAGTTTCTTGTTACGAGAGCCGGACTATGAACATATATAATAATCTCCCGCATTATTACCGCGTGTGGGCTTGCTTCCATTGGTAGCATTAGGTCTCTTCGACTTCGTAGCACTTACGCAGCCGATACACAAAGCCAAGCAAAAGCAGTATGAGATAAGTTTCAAGAGAGCTCGTCTTATCTGCTGAGAGAATTGTAATTCTCATTAAGATACGATACTTGTTGATCGTATTTTATGTGAACGGGTCAGTGCCATCATATCACGTGACGCGGTGATGTATTTGTTGTTTACGGGTGCGACGGGAAGCCCTTTTGTCAATTCTGGTCCTTCTTCTGCGCACGACTTTGCCCATGATCTTTTAACAGCAGCACCAGGCGCAGCTCCGGCACTCTGTGCGCCATTCACCCGGCACTATGCCCAGGCTTGTCCGTCGCCAGCCGCTCGCGGAGCGTATCAAATCGTACCTGAACCCCTTGGACTTCCTCCTCTGGCTGTCCGAGGAAATCGACTCCAGCGACTGGGATCAGTGGGCGAAGAACTGGGCGCTGCCGCTGGGCATAGGGCTAAATGTCGTCTTCCTTGTTGCTCGAGCGAACAGCAAGGGAAATGGCAGTCAAGCTATCGATGATGTCTTTGGAGAGGAACCCGAGGTTTCCTGGCTGAACTGGTTTGTACGTTGTGAAGACCCTGCAACCATTTACGAAGAAGGCAATTGACTGACGAATGTCCGGTACGGCAGGCTTCGTTTATTGTTCACATGCTGACGCTCCTTTCGGCATTCAATACCTTTTATACTTTCTGGCGCAAACGGCACTACCGCTTGTTCGAAGCTTCCATCGACAAGGCCCCTTCAACGCCCTCCGCCCACCGCGTGAGAGTCGACTCGTCTCCGGTGTCCTCCTCGCCGTTACGCTTTCTCTCCAACGTCCTCTCGAAGGAGACCGCGGAATCGAGAGCCCATCCCGATGCGCGACGCGATGTGTGGGAGCTTGCGATCTGGGATCCCTTGCCGATATCCATCCGGCTCTTTTGCCTCTTCAGTCCTGGCCATGTTCTCGTTTACTTGCTTTTCCTGCCCACGCTGCCTTCCGACCCCAGACCAAGTGTCACCATAGTCACGACCCTTGTTGTAGCGACTTTGCTGTCGGTGCAACTGTCAGTCCTTTCGTCATCCTTCTCTCAGCAAGCCAAGGACTTGGCCTTGGTGCACAAGGAAGTGATGAATGAATATGACATCAAATTCGTCCACCCTCGAACTCAACCATTGATGCGAGATGTGGGAACGCAGTTCTCTCAGGAACATGCCGGTTATTCCGGTTCGGATGAGAAGTACAACAAAGTTGAGACTTTTGTGCCTACCCATGTCATCCATCGCGGATTCAGGACCAGTCCCAATCCGAACTATATCAGTCACGTCGACCCCGACAAGAATTCAAGGTCTCACTATGACTTCCTACGGCGTCAGTCGACATCACCCTCAAAAGGTCCGTTCCAGACGCCTAGCCACCTTCGCGACTCTTCTCCGGTAGTCCAGAAACCGGTTACCGGGATCCGCCAGCCGCAGTTCAGACCAACAACTGGTTCGGGAGACGGTGGCAGTCTGGGCGTCTACTCACATGCCAACTCCCCACTGAGGAAGTCTGCTGGTCAGTATGGCGGAGGAGAAATCAACTTTCGAGACCGGGCGCCAAGTCCCACGAAGAGGCCTTCAAGTCCTCTGAAGAGAAGCAGTGTCCCTGGCGGAATTGGTGCGGCTCCAGCTGTCCAAACATGAGACCATCTCACGTCTGATCTCCACGGCGCCCGTCGTGAAAGCGAGACTCTATAATACGATCCATGGATCGGCCTATTAGTCTCCTACTGCATCACGGAAGTTGAGACTTTCAACGACGCTCGTGTATACGTTTAATGCTCTGCTTGCATTCGCAAAGTTAGATTTCAGCATGTATAAAAGACATTGCGTTTATATTCTTCCTGTGGTACGGCGTTTTGGGTTGGCGGTTAGTCATGTCTTTAGGAGTTTTGACTATTTCCTTGAGCGACGATAGAGCTTGAAATGCGGAAGGGCCCCCGGCCACTTCGTCCAGTTTTTGTACTGTACTATAGCTACTGTACAATATATTTTTGGCTTGCTTTCTGCTTTTCCCCAACACTCCTATTCCTCTATTCGCTGAACTATCCACAATGGTCCTTCCCATTCTCGTGCTCGATGGAGGGACAGGCAGATCGTTGCCCCATGTTGCTCAGTTTGCGGTTTTGGTTACGGATAGCCCATTGCTCCTTCCAATATCTCATTCAATGCTCGACTGTAACTTCCAACCTAGAACAGCAAACTCCCACGAGAGCTTCATGACATATACCACCTGCTATATACTACATTGTGACATCGTCTGTGTTGGAAGATGCAAGCATTCCCTCCTTCCCCGTAAGGTGCGAAGCACATTCCTTCAACCTAGCATCTCGCATAACTTACCAGTCATATCCTTAGTCTCTTTACTATTGCAGAAAAGGAACACGTAGACCTCTCAATGGCACCTCTATTCTCCTTGACAAGCCGCTCGTTTGATTCTAGCGAGTCTCCATCCTCCACCCGCCTGAGACATCTCCATCGAAGCGAGGATAGCAACCGGCTCCGGCGCAGAAGACCGGAGCCACCACCCCCACAGTCGGCATGGCCCAGGACGGGTTCTGTGTTTGGCCAGGGTGTCAGAACTATTAGTCACTTCCAGAGTCGTCAAGGCGCTGGCATGGAAGTTCAGGCAGAGCCGCCGGGTGGACCTCGATCTTCTTTTCAACCGCTCGATCTCAATCACTGCCATTTACCGAGGAAGAGCAATGTGAAGCCATCGTCCTGGTGCAGGAGCAGGGAGCATAAAAAGTCAGTCACCTTCGACGATAATCCTCAGAGGTTGAGTCATTCCAGTGCGCGTGGTTCAGAAAGTTTTTTCGGGACTGTCCTGCGAAGAGGTGGGCGGACCAGGTATCCGACATGCGGAGTCATTTTCGAGAGACCAGAGGGTTGCAGATCACCGAGGAGGATCACAGCCGCGGATACGCACCTGGCATACCGGCGCGATTCGAAACGAAGGCCGCCTCTTCGCACGTCGGAAGATGGTTGGAGTCAGGCCACTGCTGAATCTTATGACCAATTTTGGCGAGAGTTTCTGGAGAGATTCGAGCGAGAAGCGGCTGCTGCGCAGGCCAGAAAAGAGAAGCAAGAGCGTGAACACCAGGCAGAAGAGGGCCGCAAGCAAGTTTCGCTATCGGGGATGATCAAGCAAGGGAAATTCAAGCGCAAGAAGAGGCATGGCCAAACCGTCAATGACGACGACAGGCTCCTGGTCAGAGGCGCGAATCCCAGAACCGGAGTCATCAGTCCTAGCATTTCGAGCGCAAGTAATCCCGCCGACAGCTCCCAAGATGAAGCTACCCAGTGTCGTGTGACAAGGAAGAAATGGAGATTGAAGGGAGACCAATGGATAAGTTTAGACATTGACCAATCCACTCCATCTGACGGCAGTATCGCTGGGAAAAGTAAAGATAGTCCTTCGTCACCACAAGATGCGGTGTCGCCGGTCTCAGGGCCAGGAGCGGTACCGAATGACTGGGAGGATAGGTTCGTTGTCAACATGCCTTCCGCAAGGGAACCGAATCCGCCGACAATGACGGCTCAGCAAATAGAGGAGTTTCAAAAGAGCGTCGAGAAGGTCTATCGCGAAGGCGGAATGATGCTGGATCCTGAAGCGCTGCCCAGCCCGCATGCTATCACGCCTGAAGAGAGAAGTACTCCGCCCCAAAAGCTGGAGAAGAAGCCAAATGTCGTGCCTCCCAAGGGAACGGCGAGGAACCCTTTGGTGGAAGCAGATAAACTGCCACCTGTGTCCCCTCCGTCAGGTCCTCGACAATACTACAGTGCCGATGACGTAGGGAGAGAGTGGGTGAGTCCCATTTCGGAGGACTCTCCCCAAATGCCAAAGGAAAAGCCATGGGATGGGGGAGATCATTCTTTTTTAGGCTGCAAGGAGGTGGACGGGGGCAAAAATCCAGACGAAATACTTCTATTCCCGACTATGAACGGTTCCCCATACCTGTCGATGTCTCATCCGTCAAAGAAGAAACCAAAGGAGAAATGGAGGTCAGGGACTCACCGGAAGAGGCTGTCAGCGGAAGAAAAGGCCGTCCTCAAAGAGGAAGAGCCACAACTTTCTCAGAGTTCGAACAAGCTCCAATGCTCGAAGCGGTCGGCCAGCAACGATCTCATACAACGATGGCCACAAAAGGTTCTTCCACGGGAACCTGGAAAGCAAATTTTGACTCCGCCCTCGAACAGCCCACCGCAGAACATGTCCACCTCGAATGCCGCGAAGAAGGAGAATCGGAGCGACGACGATGTGTGCATTATCACACCCACTATCACACGCATTATGATACCCACAGCCATTCCACCGAGTACTACGTGTCCCAGTCTAGCTCGTCAAAACCAAAAGCCGCAGCGACCAAATCCATCGAAGGTACGGGGTCTGGCAAAATCCCCAAGAGCGAATCCCGGATGGTCAACCACTCCCAACCTGTCCGGGTAGCAGTCCCAGATGCAGACGCTCCAAGGGAGAGTAGACATGCTGTTTATGGGCCCTCAGAGTGTCGGCCCAGTGGCAGGCATGCCCGACATGAGACACAGAGACGACGTTCGTCAGAGCCCCGATGGTCTCTCCGGTATGCCTGGGTACACCCATACGCCAGGAATGATTATACCCGCAGGCGAAATGGGTGAAGAGCGTCGTCTCTGCCTCTGTCGAACCTGCGCCGAAAATAAAAACAGGCGTGTTCAGAACCTTGATGGGCACTACCCGCTCGGCAATGCCTCTCGCACTGCAGGGCCTGTTCGATGCCAGAAGCTGGAGTCGGCTCCTTCACCTTCTAAAAGAAGGCCAAGAGGTTTTATCAGATCCAGAAGCGGCAAAGTGACCGAAGTTGCTGAACTCGATGGGATACAGGTTAGCAGCAAGGAAGGTACTCGTGAAAGTAGCCCAGCAACTATCGATACCGTCAACGCTGGAGGGAATGAAGCACATGCAGATGGAAACGAAGACAAAAAAGACGATGAGGGCGACAAAGATGACAAGGAAAGCGAAAATGGAAACGAACACGAACACGACGGGATCAGCCTGTTCAGCTTGTCGCTTCTATTCGACATTTTGTTCCTCTCTGCTGCTCATCTCTACGAATTCCTCCGTCGCAACGGGCTCTTCGACCACAGCTTTGTAGTGGCTAAAAAGATCTTCGAGATGGCAGGGTACTGTTTTCAAGTTCCGAAGCGTGTCACGGATGCCTGCCTCGTTTACCAGCGTACGGGGTCGTGGCCCAAGGCGAGCACTGGGGAGCTGGCGCTCCTGATGCGGGATCCGGGCCAGGCCGGGGCCTACTCTATTTTACTGGGCTTCGTCGTTGTGATATTGGGCCGGGTCGCTGGGAACACGGTTTTGATCGGGAGTTGGGTTGTACGGTTCGCGAAGCCTTTCGGGTGGGTGTTTGGGTGGATAGGAAAGGCTTTACTTGGGTGGATTGAAGGTGTCCATGGAAATAGAGAGGTCAGATGAGTTACGTACCTAACCTACCTACTTGTTCCGTATTCCTTCGTCCCTACCTAAATATTTAATTATGCATTTTCAATCCAGCTCAGGGTCCAGCTGCTGCTACGATTCATGCATGGATTGGATTGATTGACTGCTTGATTGATTGACGATCCTTTGCCATGGGATATTCTAACCTATCAACTTTTTATGTGGGACGACGATCATTCTTATTTGTCCCGTGGAATAAACAGAATTCCCTTGTTTACTTCTCCCTAGATCATACGGTACAGTGGAATAATAAATCCCGATAGTACAGGGCCGATTTTCATTCATTCATTTAGTGGTTCATCGTCTGTGGTGTATCTCTATCTCTACTTTGCTCTGCCTCACAGCTACTATATGTATGTAGATAAGTTTTCTTTTTTTTGGCCTTTTTTTAATTTAGTTTAGTAGAACAGAATAAAATAAGACATGAAAGGTCCATTTTCCATTTTATTTATCTACTCTTGACATCCACATAGGCCAAAACAGAAGAGGAAAAAAATTTTCTCGGAAGAAGAAGTTAAAAAAGGAGATCTTTGCAAGGCAAGGTAAGGACTCCCGTGCGTCGAGTAGAATCGAGTCGAGGCACACCAGTCCAGTCCGGTCAACCCCAGTTCACTCCAGGCAGGCTACTGTAGCTAGTATCGTGACTCCGGGGGGCGTGTATGCGTGCAAGTAAGTCTGAGGTCCGTGGAGGGAAGGACCAAGAAAAGAAAGAAAAGAAAAGACAAGAAGGGGGGAAAATATTTGTCACTCCGCGCAGTCAGTCGCGCAGAGTGCTGCTGCTGCCGTCGCCGCTGTTTCAATGATGCAGCGAGGATAAGTAGTAAAATAGGGGGAATTGGATTTTATCGTGAGAAACAAGAAAGAAAAGAAAAAGGGAGGAAAAAATGTACCAAGACCACTAACTGAGCCCACGCTAGGGAAGGAAAAAAAAGTACAAGTAAAAGGAAGAAAAGAAAAGATCCCATATTGAATTGATCTAAATTAAAGCAGAAAGCAGGGAAATAAAATCCTCAAATAGAATAAAACAAACCCTTCATTCCTCACTACTACCACTACTTCTATTTTTTCATTTCCCAACATTCGATCGATTCGATAGTGAGACCAAACTCCGTGTTGAATGCGCTTTTTGTGTCTCTCCGTTTTCTTTTGGGTAATAACCGACTCTTTGGTCGCTTCTATCGAGATGTTGAATTCGTTGCTTTTTTTTCTCGTCGTCGTCACGTCACGGGTTAACGGAAGAAAAGGAATTAATGGAGGTAAAAGACATCTAAAAAGAAAAGGAACAGGGGAAACAAGGGTAAATTTTCGGAATGTGCTGCAAGATCCACGTCGTTGAGAGGATTTTCGTTCCATCGTCGGCTCATGTCGGGTGATGTTGAAATCGGAAGATGAGATAGATGGTGGGTGGTGGTCAGGTTATCGTCGGAGATGAAGAGGGTAGAGAGGAGGGTGTTGAAGCAAGTGTTGTTATTTTGGTTCATGCTCAGTCGGATGTCGCCGGTTGTGGGTTGTTGTCCTTGGGCGCGTCGGGCTGCACTCCGTCTGGCTGTGATTCAGATGTGGCGCCCTCATCGGCAGGCACTTCAACGTCAAGGTCCTTCACAGTCAATCCCTTGAACAGGTCGAAGATATCGTGCGTCTTGTGGAAGTCGTTGTTCACTGGCATGTGGCATCAGCATTATTGTTGTCTATCGGATTGTGGGTTCCATGAGCCAACTCACCGATATTGACGAGATAATATTCGTCCATGACACCCTGGATCAGCTTCCTGCTGGGGCTGCCGCGCGCATGGCACTTGGCCCAGTCCTCTCCCAGACGGTACGCTTCGTCCTTCCAGGCCAAGAAACTGATCGTTTCCACGATCGTCGGCTGGATGATTTCCTTCGAAGCGAAGATACCCCAAGTCACGGCGTTCGGGCTGTCACTCGTGTTGGTCCTCAGATGGCCGTTCTTGTTGATGCTGTAATATGTGAGATCCGGGTTCTGCTTGATGCGGTCGATCACCTCATCGATCAGGTACGGTGGAACGAGGAGTTCGAGGTAGGCCTTCTGATAGACATAGCCGTTCTTCGGACCCCATCCATAGACGGGATGGGTAGACTTGGCCCCGTTGACAGCAGGCTGAGAGTTGATCGTCAGGAAACCACGCCGATTCAGATCGATCAGGTCCGATTTGATGGCATCCGCTTCCGCCGTGATCGGCGCCTCGCTCCATGGAAGTCTGTCTAGTTTGCCTTCCAGGTAACGGATGAAGATGTCCGAAAGATCTTTGAGAGACTTTGGCTCCCCCCACAGCTCGATATTCTGCTCGTTCGTGCCCTTCAGCCCAATGCCGTAGGTGTCCAACTCACCGAAAGCAGGCGATCGAGAGTCGGTCCATCTGCCGTTCGGAAACTCGTCCCACGTCTGGGTGCGTGCAACGTATGACGAATTCCTGTTTCTCCAGAAGATAGGACGGACATCTTCTCCCCTTCTGCGGAGGCCAAGTGACTGCCGCCATGGCAGAGGCCGGTGGAGCGGCATTTCTTCTGACGGCGTGAGTTTGAGTTCTTCGAGCACCATTCGAGTTGCTTGTGCGAGGTTCATCGTGTAGCTGGTCCACTCGTCAGCAAGGATACATTCCCAGGTATTGACAGAAAGCTTACAAGTGCAGGTGGTAGATTCCGACGTCGGACTCGAGAATCTTCCTACACATGTCCGCAACAAGCTTCTTGCCGATCTCTCTCACAGCAGCGTCGTCATTCTTGACAGGCTCCAGAGCCTCGAGCCACTCAGGGGGAATACGAATCTTGGTCCAGTTGGACCGTCTGATGAAAGCAGCATATGTCTGAATTGGCATGATCCCTGGAATGATCGGCACCGTGATACCTTTGGCGCGGCACTTCCTCACCCAGTTCAGGAAATTGTCCACATCATAGAACATCTGCGTGATGATGAAGGAGCTTCCCGCATCCACCTTCTCCTTCAGGTGGTCGATCAGCAGGTCGACGTCTCTGTTGTCGTCACAGCCCTCGGGGTATCCGCCAACACCAATGTCGAAATGGTTCCCGTACTTCTCCCGGATGTACTTGACCAGGTCTTTCGCGTAGCGGAAGCCTCCCTGCGCCGCCTCCCACTTCTCCTTCTCACGCGGAGGGTCGCCCCGAAGTGCTAGGATGTTGGTACAACCGGCCTTGTACGCGGAGTCAAGTGCGGCATCCACCTTCTCGCGCGGCATGTCGGTGCAGGTCAGATGCATACACGTCTCCAGACCGTAGACGGACTGCGCAACATTGACCATCTCCAAGGTCAAGTCAGACAGGCGCCCGCCGGCACCCCAGGTGATGTCGATGAACGAGGGACCCAACGCGTGCATGCGGTCCATCCTGTCGTAGAGGTTCTGGACACCCTGGGCCGTCTTCGGAGGGAAGAATTCGAATGAGATACCCGGCCTGCCCGAGGCCTTTTCCTCGGCGAGCTTGTCCTTGACGTGCATCTTGAGTGATGGCCCTGGCGGAAGCAGTGTTGTCAGCACACACCCTCGGCCTGACATACTGCGATTGCGATGCTCTCACGGCATGATCACAGTACAGAATGCCGGGACTTGAACGGTTCACTCACCTACTGAGCTTCCAGAACGTTCAGCAGATCAATCCTTCGGCCAATGTGTTCCACAAGTGCGGGAATCCTGGGAGAACCTGAAGCTCCGACTCCGGCGCTCCCTTCAACCGCTTGTACCGTCTCCGAGCCGACAGGTAGCCCGCTCTCACCACATGGACCGGGTAGAGACCGCTCGTCTGGCGCTTTGTGGGAACTGTGAGAAGAGATGTCAGGAGAGTGAGGGGGAGTGGAAAAAAACTGCCGGCAGAGAGGAGAGCTTGCGAGGGACGCCTAGAGTTTGCTTGCTGCCCCTGCCCCGTTCACTTGCGGTGTCCGGGGTACAACGGCCGTTCACTGCAGGACCGTGGACAGAGGGAATTGGCCGTGGACGTGAGGTGCCTGTGATCTGGACGGGCTGCCAGGTCTGCAATCGCTCATCCAGAGCAGAGCAAGCCGAATCGTCGCTGGAGGTGAGGGGAGGAAGCACAGGGACCGTGGGGGGATGTTTGCGGGAGCGCATGTCGCCCTAAGCTCGCGCTGGCTCGTCCGCCGCCGCCCCTCATGATTCATCGCCCAACGAGAGAAAAAGTTTGGTTGCTCAAAGGGCGCAGTCCATCTTTTTTCCCCCTGCATCTGGGTAACCTTCTGCCACCTCCCGATACGCTCTTTGGGTGCGATCTGCCTTGCCGGTTTGGTCCCTAAAATCGACGGTTTCTATACAGTCTTTTCAGTCATCTCCGCTGGGCCCCTCTTTTTACCATATATCACGTCACCATGTCGACCGCAACGATCCCCCCTCCCGCCGCCGATAAGGACTACAAGGCGACGCTCCTCCCGCTCCTCGTCTCCAACAATGTCCTCTCCTTCGGCTCCTACATCCTGAAGTCCGGTCGCGAGTCGCCCTACTTTTTCACCTCCTCCCTGCTCCACACCGCGCCCCTCCTGCGCGCAACCGCCTCCGCATATGCCAGCGTGCTGTCCGCCCCGCCGTTCGTGACGACCGCCGCGGACGGCACAACCAAACCCAACTTTGACATTCTTTTCGGCCCGGCGTACAAGGGGATCCCTCTCTGCGCGGCCGTGGTCAACGAGCTGGCGGTGCGCGACTCGCTATCGCCGTCGCCGCAGGGCATCTGGGACAACGTCAGCTACTCGTTCAACCGCAAGGAGGCCAAGGATCACGGCGAGGGCGGAGGCATCGTCGGCGCACCGCTCAAGGGCAAGCGGGTCGTGATCATCGACGACGTCATCACGGCCGGAACGGCGCTGCGCGAGGCCGTCGGCATCATCCAGAAGGAGGGCGGCACCGTCGCCGGCGTTGTCGTCCTGCTGGATCGGGAGGAGCGAGTCAGCGACGAGGAGCCCAAGAGCGCGGTCGGTGTCGCGCAGCGGGATCTTGGCGAGAACGTCCCTGTCAGGGCCGTCATTGGCTTGTCGGATCTGATCGAGAAGCTGGGAGACAAGATCTCGGAGGACGATCTCCGACGGCTGAAGGAGTACCGGGCGCGCTATGGGGCGGAGTAACATCGGGGGGCATACATTCGACTGGCCGGAATAAATAGATGAGGATTTGGTTTATAGAAAAAAAATGATACCAAGACTTTAATTTGTCTGACGATACTGGAGGTTGACGGAGGTTTGATTTAACCGTTCATAGAAGAGAGACGTTTGATAGAAATGGGGCACTGACTGGCGTCAAGACCAGCGGATTTATAGACTTAAGAATGCGTAAAAAAATAATGTTACATGGCGCGGTTGTTACTCGAGCCATCACTCCTGATACCTCTGGACCTTATACCATTAGGGCGGTGTACATGAAATCCCTTCAGGAAAGACGTAAGGGTCAAAAAGAATGATCCAGACACATGCGAATTGTTTGGCAGAATGCCACAGATAAGATGCTGGACACCGTCCCAGTTCCTGGGTAATGGCAAAAACAGCACGATATCAGGCGGACCCATTTTAGGATAGAGTTCCTTTCCCCGGCCTTTTGAAACTGATGCGTTGATTCTGGAGCAAATACATGCACCCATATATATCGCCAAAAGTTATGGCAGGGAGTTGAAAAAATTCTCCTTTGCAACCTTCTGAGAACGGAGAGAGCATGAAGAATTATCATATATCATATTCAGAATGATTGGCACTGGAAGGAAAAAAACAGAAACAGAGAAGCAGAAAGGGAAACTTTTCTCACAGCTAAACAGCTGTGGATGTATGTACATATATCAGCTATATCTAGAAGATGTGAAAAAAATTATATATTATATAGCATATATAGACTCAGGGACTTTGAAAGCAGCAGAGAGGTTAATATTGAGCTATCTGCCTGGAACGAAAGAATACAGAGTAATAGCGATAAGGAATAGAAGCATTCTAGTGCCATGATTTATAGGTGATATCCGTCTTTGAATGGCCCGAGACCTTCCCACAGAGAAGCTTCTGCTAATCCTTTAACACCCGAGATCCCGAAACAGTCCTGATAAAGGAACGAGTATATATCCCTCTGACGGAGCTCAAGCGAGACTGTGGATGCGGGCATATAAGAAACGACCCTGCGAGGACCTATGCGGGTAGTGAGCGGTCTAGGCACCGCTGCATTCATTCGATAACGTATATAAGCTGGCAGCAGTATATGGATAGTGTTCAGGAGCATCGAGGTGAAGTTGTACAGTACATACATGCAAGATGCACTCCATATGTGAGGGATAAATGGGATTGCAGATTCAATTCAAAGATCAATCAATATGCGGTGGTACCTGTGTGTCAAAACAAACGACGTCCTTTGCTTGACAAGACAAGAACAAAGAACTGTCAATGGGGATGGTTCCCAGTGAGGAATTCATGGGGAGATTTTTTTTTCTGGCCTCCTCAATACATATCTACCTAGGTAGGTCAAGATCAAAAGAACAAGGTCAGACAAGTCTCAACTCGAGTAGCTCCCACCTGAATAGAGTAGAGTAGCATGCTACACAAACTCATCATGCATGGGTAGATACACAGGTAGGTATGCGCCGCAGACCGTTTCGGTAAGGTTGATCATTGTGAACAAAGAGCGGGTCAAAGAAGGAGAGAGAGTACTTTGCGTCATTGCCAGGAGGGAGTCAACTACCTCTTGCCCTAGACAAGCAGGTAGGTCCCTTTCTTTCTGCCATAGATGCCCGGCATCATCTAGCTACCGACAGTTCCAGTGAGGGCATACAAGGAGAAATCTCGAGCTCTCCTGGCAGGAGAGAAGAGGAAACAAGGAAGACTGCAATCATCAAAGGGAGGGCATGCTTATCATTACTTAACATAACAAGAGTCCCATACGTGCGTGTAGTGGTTATCTTCAAGGGCAGGAATATCCTCGAAAGGATGCACGTCGATCCTGTTGTACAGTAGATACCGTACCGTCTCCCTTTATGCGGTGGTATACGTATTGGGGACGCAGAGAACAAAGGAAGATCAGGTACCTCGATACAGGGAGGAAGCGACACGCGCAATAATGATGTTTAAACGCAAGGAAAAATACTCCGCAGACGGGGACCGGGGAACTTCGTCTTCCCCTTGGAAAACGTGGAGTTTAGATAGGTTGCACCCCTCGTTCTAATTTCAGGAACCAGCTTTCCCCTCGGAAGGGGGATCACCAACTGACGTCAGTACTGGGGATGGTTGGGAAAAGCCAGGCCAATTGTAAATAATCGATTGTCAATACCCTCACCAATTTATCGATTGAAGGGCCAGGGACGTGGAGGCTTGCGGGGGCACCGCTGCACGAGTTGGTATCGATGATCGCACCAGCCCCAAGGAAAGGGGAATATCATTTATTGCAAGACACTGGTAAGTAGCACGACAGGGGGAACTGTATTATTCCGTGCTCCATATGGCATACGTAGTACTACCTGTCGTATGTACATACCTAGGTAGTAGTCCTTGACTCAAGAATACTGTGCTGAAAGCACGGTGCAAAAGGTACTCTGTGCTGTACGGAGTAGTATACAGAGCGGAACGAAGACAGGTGGCGAGTTGCAACAGCATCAGACGAAAGTGAAACCCTATTCAGAAACAGACGGGGCCGGTAGAAGCCATAAAAGGCAATCCACACGACCGTGATGAGTAACATAAAATCGAATCCGAGGCTCGAGGCTGCAGAGGGTTCCATCGGTGGTGGGGCGATAAAAATAGACACACGACACACCGCCTTCTTGTTCCTGTGGGAGGGTGACATCGTGGGATTTCGGTCGCCTTCGCTGGCTCGTGATGGTGGGGATGGGATGCTGTACCTAACGCTCGACACGGGTATCCGCCAAGAAGAGTCGGAGCCACGTTGCTCCACTCTCCCTCCATGGATTTCTCGATCGGTCGTGGTTCCTAACTTCCTAGCATCCGCCCGTTCGCATGAGATGGCAGCACGAAAAGAACCACGAGAGCCCCAGAAAATGGTCGCCTGAAATGCGACTGTGCTTTATTTGGCTCATACATCAGCGTATTATTACCACGGTGTTATCCTCACGTGGCTCTTATCTGGCTGAGCTGTGGAAGATGGTAAGTTCCTGCTGACAATATATCATGTCATGCCTTAGCTGACTCCTCTTCCTCCACAGTCTAGGTAATATAAGATTGTAGCGCCCCCGTGCAGCTGAGCAGGTGAGCAGCGCGCACCGTCTTCCTGGAATCCGGGCAGGACGGCTATTCGCAGGTGTCAAATTCATCTATGGGGCATGACACAGGATTGGACATGTGTGACAGGACTCCAAAACTATTTTACTGCGGGCTGGCGGCTGAACGGGCATCCTCCGTACGCCAGCATGCCGTACATGGCAGATAAGCGGTGCCAAGACAAAAATCTCGATCGTCTTGGGGTCAAGCTGCTGACTGCCCAGCACGCGCAGGTCTCCTCCACACTCAGGCATGCCGGATTTTCTGACCAGTGCCCACTACACTATTGTAGGTGCTGTTTAACGTCAATAATAAGACGATGTTTGGCTGTGGTCGTACTGTACGCAGACTCTTACATACAGAGAAGTGCATACAGCTGGCGTGTTGTGGACCACTGACCTAATGGTGTATGCTGCCAAACCTCAGCTACGGCTGTGCAGTGCACATGAGTATGATCATACCCATACAGTGCACAGAATAGTGAAAATAATAATAATGCGAAAGCATTTGATTTAATATTATTGGTAAATTCGGATCATCCAACCCGCTTCTTCCTCTAACTAACAGCTGAGAAGCTTCTCGGGGACAACCACCGGCTGCTTCCCATACCGCAGAACAGTGAATCACGAGCCAAATAGGGCGTGATAAGGAGCGACTGGGAATTTTAGTCTGTCCCTTAGTCTAAGTCATGCCTCAGCAGCCTCACTACTGACTCAGAAATCAGGATCGGAGGAATCGAGCCAGGGCTGGCAGTGGACGGAGTCCACGGACGCTGGAGGATATCGGGTTCCTATCATGCCAAGCCTCGCTTAACTCCGTATTGTCCATTCAGGCGTCCCGGCTCCGCCGCTACCGTGAGGCTTGGAAAAGCGCGGATCTCCCGAAGAAGGTAAAAGGAGGATGCCAGGTTATGCCGTTGTGGTATGTGCACGGGATGCTCCTTACGGAAAGAATTCATCCGATCTACGAACCCGACCTCGTATACAGAGGAGACCACGCCGGTGTACTTCGTATACCTTAGTGTTCCAAGAATACTGACGGAGTAAGCGTCTTCTTGAGGATATAATAGCGCGACACTGGTGACTGGTGCATTTTCTTGAATGTGGGAATAATAATCGAAAAGCGAGCGTGTTTGAACTTTTTTGATTTTCTTTTTTTGATAGAGACCGGCGGGTCCCAAGCTCCGCTGGTACCGGACCTTACCTGACCGAGGGAGGGACAAGCTCGTTGGGAACTCACCTCAGGCCCCAAGGCTCACAAGCTTGGACTGTGCGCACAGCAGCCAAGCCCATGCGGCGGAAGCAGACTGAAACTCGAGCGGGATATCTTCGGAAAAGTCCGCGAGGGATGAAACGACGACCTCACACTCCGGCCAGAAAAGGGCGACAACCCAGGGGATTTTCCGTGCCTACTGTACCCCGGTGCTGTAGCAGCAAAGTAATGCCTGAGACAACAATCTGGGCGTTGTGGTTGTCCGGGCTCTCCGGGTGCCTAATCGCCTCCTCGCGCGGCGGCCCGAGCGACTTGTATAGCCTTTGCCGATACGGGTCTGGGCGTTTTCCGCCCTTGCCTCGCGCTCCACCGCCCTGTCTGACCCTCGTTATCGGAGTTCCCGACTCCCGACTTCCGAGAAGTAACGTCCCCCTGTGGTTTCACCATCATCCAGTCCCGGAAGCCGCTGAGATATCCGAAGAGACCTCTTTGCAACTCTCGGGTTCCGAGTCTGTGTTTTTTCGTTGTGGTTTGTCCTCTGGTACGTCTCCCTTTCTTCAGGAATTCCCGGTTGCAAGGTCACAGTGCCCAACATGATGGTAAATAAGTTAAAAGCCAAACGGACCGTGAACGGCGGCACCAATGATATCGTCGGATTCGAGCAATGTATCCATATCTTGCAGCTAACTAGCAGGATCCTTTTTGAGGACAATGGACCAAGACTTGCAGGGCGACTCCACAGAGGCCAACCACTATGCGGCTTGAGCCGCACTAGGCCGCCGCCACCGCGAACGGTCTCTTCAGGCCATCCCGTCAACGTCCACAGATAAGCTGCCTACAGATAAGCTGGCGGGTCGAATGGCACATCGTCGGCTGGAGCGCTGGTCTGTTCGCAGCCCTATGGGTCCAGTCCAGCAACGTTACGGTACAGAACCGTCTTTTTCTACACAGCACTCGCCGGCCACCTTTGTCTGCTTACCAGTGACTGTCAATTTATGCACAATTCGGAGTATGGTTCGAGGCTTAATACCTCGAGCACTTGGCTTGGCAACAGCCTATACAATGTAGACTATAATAATCACGGCCAGCAAGATCACACGGCTCGCCGCAGACCTCCAGCACAGAGGATGTCGACATCTGCGTACACACTATGTTGAGATGTCTGTGATTGTCTCTATCGATAGAATCTGCGGCGAAACCCGGGGTTATCAAAGCTCGAATATCCTCCGCACATCCTCATATGAAGTCACGCAGCCATACATGTTGCGCGATAGGCATCTGCTCCTCGCGCAGTGAACTAAACCCTTGTCATGGTATCAATCCGAGCAACCTCCAGCGTGGATCTGAAGCGAATCCGCCAAAACAGTGGTTGATCTGCCGATTCAAACCATCGCATAGCAAGGCCTTTTGTACAGCAAGTAAGAGGTAGACGGGGGCTCCTTCGAGGAATACCCGGCAGGATTAATTGACCCTGAAGAGCGCGCCCCATTCGAGGAGCAGTGAGCCCGCATGATAACCGATCGAGGTTCTCTATAAAAAAAAAGAACTTGATCATAAGGCCATCACGCAAGGAGGCGTCAGCTATCGATCAGGAAGATAGTCGCAACACAATCGAGATGTCAACTCGCGCAGGATGCCTCCCTGCTGGGGCGCAGAAGAAGGCGACGACGATTATAATGATCTATTTCAAACCTTCTGAGAGTTCCTCATCTCTCTCGCCGCAGTATCGTAAGATTGCAAGGGGAGTATATATATACTGAGATACTCCTTTGGTTACCGGTGTTTTTCCTTGTGTTGGCGCAACCTTGGCTCCGCCATGCTATTGGCGGATAAGCTATCGTTCCTGGAACCCCCCAGCGGATTGACGATTATGGATCTCGAACAGGGCTTTTCCGACAAGCCCGCGGATGGAACATCGGTCGACTTTATCGACATGGACCCACTCACGCTTTGCGAGGAACAAGACAGGGTGGAGATCTCGCGGCCACCAATATCCCTTTCTGTGGGAGCGTTGAACGTGCCACGGTTTAGCATATCCTCGACCAGGATTCACAGGTACATATCGCCCTTCACGGACCGGGGAGATACTATCCGTATCAGTGGTGACCACAGGGAATAGTCTACACGATTACGCGAGGCAGGGTTTGCTGTTTTCTGCACGGGTGGCCTCAGGGACGTGACTTGCAGCGACCTTGGCCTGCAACAAAATTATTAATACAGCGTTGTGACAGACTCCGTACAGTGTTGCTTTTTACGGAGGAGGTCTGTTTCGGGTCCGAGGAGGTGTGTGGCTGCCACCCCCACAGGGCCAAGTGGATGGAGAGACATGGATCACCGGCAACCGCAGATTCTGGACAGCCCAGGGCCCATCTTCTGCGTGTGACGGGAGCGTAAGAGACTGTGGGCCATGAGCAAGTCTCGTGCCGTTTGCAAATCAATTGTATTGTCCGCCATGGGCTGCCGTTTGCTGTGCTGTCCAGCGTTTTCGTGCTCATCGTCTATTGGCGTGTTGCTTCCGCTGCTCTCAGCTCTGGCAAACCTTTGGATGCATTGTTCACTGCCGCATCAAGCCACCTGCAATCAGATTCTGACCCTGGACAGAGGTTCCCTGATAATATTTGTTTCCTGCTGTCATGCTTACTAGCGGTTGTAAAAAATCATGTCCGGAGTAATCCCTTGGCGGTGCGAGGCCCACAGTGCTGTAAATAGCAGTCGTGGGCTAAGCCCACTGTCCTCGCTTCGTGTGCCTTACCCCCAGCTTCTCGCAAAGGTCAAAATTTACGGGACTGGCCCCTTGTCGGCCATGGTTCGCCCTGCGAAAGGGGCGCTCCAGCGGACTTTGAAGCTGGACTTTTCCGGACTGGGGTTCCTTGGCCGCCGGCCTTTTGTCTACTAAGACCTGACGAAGAACGCCATCTGAACAATGCGCTCTGTCCTTCGCTGACTTCTCACGACACCGCAAATTTATCTGACCTGTCGCTTCCCTCAAAGTCGACGTCTCCGGACCTGACAGGGGATCTCTTCTCCCTCCACGCTCGTTGCGTTTTTCTCTCGCCGTTCGTTGGTCTCTTTTCTCCCGCGCGGCATTCCTATCTCTCGTTATCAGCATACATATAGACGGTGTCTGGGGAACACGGTGATTTGTCTCAGCCATAACTCTTAACTGCTAATAATTTTCCCTAATACCGACTCTTCAAAACCCATTCCTAACCTCCCCAAATACTCGACTTTTTATGTGACACATGTTGTGTATATAAGTCGGTTTCTTCGAGATGAAGTGGGGGTTGGCGGGCGCCGTGCTCGCGCTCTTCGCGACAACTTCGACGGGCTGGCCCTATGATGAATCCCTGGTCAAGTACAACATTAATGAGAACAAAACGGCCACGCACCCAATAGACTACTGGGGAGAGTGGCCGGATCACGAATATTTCCCTTCCCCGGACAACTGGCGGTTTCCGTTCTACACGCTCTTCCTCGATAGGTTTGTCAACGGCGATCCGAAAAATGATAACATCAACGGGACGCTCTTCGAACATGATCTCAAGTCGAATCAGATGCGGTTCGGTGGAGATGTTGCTGGCCTGCTCGATACCCTGGACTATCTCCAGGGAATGGGGATCAAGGTCTGGCTTTCATGCTTTGTTACACTGTCCTTGGGGTCCGGTTGCTGATTAGTATTTTCCAGGGCATCTATCTCGCTGGAACCGTCTTGATGAATCAGCCATGGGGTTTTGATGGTTATTCCGCCCTTGACACGACCCTTCTCGACCAGCACTTTGGCGACCTAGAGACGTGGAGAAATGCGATTACGGAGATACACAACCGGGGGATGTACGTTATCTTCGATAACACGCTTGCCACGTGAGTATCCTTCGTTCCTCCCTGTTTGCCGGTCAGCTCTGATGAAAACATAGGCTCGGTGACCTTATCGGTTTCGAGGGTTACTTGAACACCACTACTCCATTCTCGGTTCACGAGCACAAGGTCCTCTGGAAGTCAAATCGTCGTTATGCCGATTTTAGCTTTGGTAATTCGTACAATGAGACCTGCGAATATCCCCGATTTTGGAATGAAACCGGCTTCCCTGTGGATCCGTCCGTCACGGAGCAACTGAAGGGTTGCTACAATAGTGAGTTTGACCAGTATGGCGACATTGAAGCCTTCGGTGTGTACCCGGATTGGAAGCGTCAGCTCGCCAAATTCGCCTCCGTGCAAGATCGTCTACGGGAATGGGTCCCCAGTGTACGAGATAAGCTGATAAGGCATTCCTGCATGATCATTGCATCTCTCGACATTGACGGCTTCCGGTTCGACAAAGCAACCCAGGCCACGGTCGACGCTCTCGGTATCATGTCTTCTTCATACCGTGAGTGCGCCCGCAAGTATGGCAAGAACAACTTCTTTCTGCCTGGAGAAATTACTGGTGGAAACACCTTCGGTTCCATCTATATTGGGCGTGGCCGGCAGCCCAACATGTACCCACCAAACGTCACGGTTGCACTTACCCTGACAAATGAATCTCACGAACAATACTTCATTCGTGAACAGGGTCAGGAAGCCCTCGATGCTGCAGCATTCTCCTATTCAGGCTACCGTTCAATGACTCGATTCTTGGGCATGGATGGTAACCTTGCCGCAGGATATGACGTTCCGGTGGACTGGACTGAGGCCTGGAACGATATGTTGATATCTAACGATTTCATCAATGCCAATACCGGAAAGATAGATCCTCGCCACATGTGGGGTGCGACCAACCAGGACGTCTTTCGTTGGCCGGCCATTCGGAATGGTACTGAGAAGCTGCTCTTGGGCTTGTATATCACAACGCTCCATCTTCCTGGTATTCCATTGGTTCTATGGGGAGAAGAGCAAGCCCTCTATCTCCTTGATAGCACAGCTGCCAACTATATCTATGGCCGTCAGCCAATGGCGAGTGCGACTGCGTGGAAAATACATGGATGTTTCAGTTTGAATTCCACCCAGTATTATCAATTCCCTATTGAGTCCGCTCTCGAGGGCTGTCACGATGAAACCGTCGCCTACGACCACCGAGACCCGGCCCACCCTGTTCGAAATGTCATGAAACACATGTACCAGATGCGAGAACACTACCCTGCTCTCAACGACGGGTGGTTGGTGCAAAAGCTTTCGTGGCAGACAATCAACGTGACCTACCCTGGTTCTAACGGCACCCCTACTGAGACCGGCATGTGGTCAATCGCTCGTGGCCAATTCGACAACTACCAGGATCTAGGAAACGACACCCAGATCGTGTGGCTGGTATATCAAAATGACAACAAGACCGTCAATTACAAGTTTGATTGCAGCAGCAAGAATCAGTCCAAGACCCTTATTGCACCGTTTGATTCTGGCACTACGGTCAAAAATCTCTTCTACCCTTACGATGAACTTACTCTGAAGGATGGTGCTGTCAAACTTGGATTTGGAGGTTCCACTGAACTCAACGGCTGTCTAGACAGCTTGGAATTGAAGCCGTGGGATTTCAGAGCCTATGTGCCAAAAGATAAATTTATCGGACCGCGGCCCACGATCACGAAATTCACGCCTGGCCATGATGCTCGCGTGCTTTCGAGTGTCGCTCCCGACGCGGACGAAACCATCCATGTGGAGCTTTATTTCAACGTAGAAATGGACTGCGACTCGGTGACGCAGTCGATATCGTTGACCTCATCTACCGAGAGCGGGAAAGTTCCTTCCGTTGACACGGAGAGCGTCAGTTGCAAGGCCATTACGACTGAGCCGACTCGTTACGTCGGCGAGATCGCAAGCGCATGGGTTTGGGCCGCTGACTTGACTGGCGTTTACAACGGCATCCACAAGTTGACAGTCAAAAGCCCAACAAACAAGGATGGTGACAGCAACACCAATGCAACCGATCACTTTCTCTTTCGTGTTGGCCAGCATGACAACCCGATGATCTTCCCGTCGGCGAACTACTCGAGCAGCCTGCTCCACAAATACGATAACGGCACGCTTTTCATCCAGCATCACGCGGCCGGAGCGGATATGTACCGCTACTCTACCAACTGGGGATCTTCCTTCTCGGATTGGATGGAATACAAGGGTGGCAATGATACCATTGAGGAACTACCGTGGTCCGGCACGAAGCAACAAGAATGGGAAGGAAAGCACATCCGCGTCGAGTACTGGAGTAAATTGGCGGGTAGCAGCGATTATGTGCAGGAAGGTGATGTCGATTGGGACCCGGACAAGCCTCGACGCTTTCCGCATCTATTCTGGAACGGCCCATACAACCAGTTCGGATATGACGCTGGTCTTAAGAATCAAATGAAGCTGGAAGATGGACGATGGAAATTCAGGTTCATGGCCGAATGGCCTGCAGAGGGCCAGATCAATGTTTGGGGTATCAACCCTGACGGCAAGCCTGATCAATCAGGAGTGTACGGAGACGTGGACGGTGATTCAGTTTTGGATCGACTTCCCCCGTCTGCCTTGTCCGCCACACTCATCAACATCACACGGCATCCACCGTCTCCTTACCTATCCTGGATGATTTCTGTGGATGACGGAACTCTCCGATTCCAGCTTTATCCAATGGGGTCGAAGTACGCCCAGATGGCCCTCTTCTTCTTGCTCTGGATCATTCCTGTCTTGACGTCCGCCGCTAGCGTTTACATATTTATGAAGTCTTTCTACCAGGTCAAATTCAACCAGGTTGGTGTCAGCGAGAAGAAGGGGATCATCCCGCTGGCTCTCAGGCGCAAGTTGAAGAGGCGTGCTCATCTCGAGGATGGAGAGGCGATGAATCCGCTGATGAAACTGGCCAACAAGTCGGGATTCCTGCAGACCAACTCTGCCTTCGCCGCCGAGAACAAGAGTGACCGCAGACGCATGGTCCTGATCGCCACCATGGAGTATGATATTGAGGATTGGGGAATTAAGATCAAGATCGGCGGTCTTGGTGTCATGGCTCAATTGATGGGCAAACACCTCGGGCACCAGGACCTCATCTGGGTTGTTCCATGTGTTGGTGGAGTCGACTACCCTGAGGATCAGCCGGCTGAGCCGATGACTGTGACAGTCCTTGGGAACACTTATGAAGTGAAGGTCCAGTACCATGTTCTACGGAACATCACGTACGTGCTTCTGGATGCTCCTGTCTTCCGTCAACAGACGAAGAATGAGCCGTACCCTGCTCGTATGGACGACTTGGACAGTGCCATCTACTACTCTGCCTGGAATCAGTGTATTGCGCTCGCGATCAAGCGTTTCCCCATCGATCTATATCACATCAACGACTACCATGGATCTCTTGCTCCTCTCTATCTTCTTCCACAGACTATTCCTTGCTGTCTGTCTTTGCACAACGCTGAATTTCAGGGCCTGTGGCCCATGCGCACCCAGAAGGAGAAGGAGGAGGTCTGTTCGGTCTTCAATATCGACCCTGACATCGCCGCGAAGTATGTCCAGTTTGGTGAAGTCTTCAACTTGCTTCATGCTGGTGCAAGCTACCTTCGTGTCCACCAGCAGGGCTTTGGTGCCGTTGGTGTCTCTAAGAAGTATGGTAAACGCTCATATGCTCGTTACCCTATTTTCTGGGGTCTCAAGAAGATTGGCAATCTGCCAAACCCCGACCCGTCAGACACCGGTGAATGGAACAAGGAACTTCCGAAGGAAAGTGATATCAAGGTTGACCCGGAATATGAGGCTAGCAGAGCAGAGCTCAAGCGTCAGGCTCAGGAATGGGCTGGTCTTGAGCAGAATCCCGATGCCGATCTGCTGGTGTTCGTCGGAAGATGGTCCATGCAGAAGGGTATCGATTTGATCGCCGATGTGATGCCTGCTGTTCTCGAGGCGCGTCCTAACGTCCAGCTGATCTGCGTGGGTCCCGTCATTGATCTTTATGGCAAATTTGCAGCCCTGAAGCTGGAGCGCATGATGAAACTCTACCCTGGCCGTGTCTACTCCAGGCCTCAGTTTACCGCTCTGCCTCCGTACATTTTCTCTGGTGCGGAGTTCGCTCTGATTCCTTCCCGTGATGAGCCCTTCGGTCTGGTCGCCGTGGAATTCGGTCGTAAAGGAGCTCTGGGTATCGGGGCTCGCGTTGGTGGTCTGGGTCAGATGCCCGGGTGGTGGTACAATGTCGAATCCACCACCACCTCCCATCTTCTGCACCAGTTCAAGCTTGCCATCGAAAGTGCCTTGAACTCGAAGCCCGAGGTCAGAGCGATGATGCGTGCCCGGTCTGCGAAACAACGTTTCCCTGTCGCTCAATGGGTCGAAGATTTGGAAATCTTGCAAAGTACTGCTATTCGCATTCACCACAAGGAAGCCGCCAAGTCGCACGCCCAGCCTCTTACTCCATCTGGGTACACCACGCCTACCGGCATGATGACACCAACTTTTGGAGCATCTGGCACCATGACCCCGACTGGCATGCAGACACCGCCTCTGGCCCATTCAAGGAACGCCAGCTACTCGAACATTAGCCGTGCGAGTGCTTTCGGTCCTCAACAAAGGAACACGATTGTCTACAGCAGAGATCCAAGCCCCGGTGGTGAGGAGAAACCAAAGTCGGGACTCAGCCGAACGCTCTCTCTTGGTGTCCGATCTGGTCCGGGCCATGCCGAGCGTCGTGGTCGTAAAAGGATCAGGAAGGGTGCTGCTATTCCGGAGGGCGAAGAAGGCATTGGAGTTGCTGTGACCGATGCAGAGGATGACAGTGACGACGACATGATACCCAGTTACTACGGAGACGATGAGTATACCTTGACGCCGGAGCAAGCCGAAGCTGGACGGAGAATGGACGCTAGCCATCAGCAGAGCTCTCAGGGAACATTGGCCCCCACCACCAGGGACTTCCTTTCTCCCAGGCCCTCGAGCCAGGCAAGAAGCCCTGCTTCTCCCACGACCCCCTTCACGCCAGGAGCCGACGATGCCCTGCTTCCACCGCCAAGACCTTTTGCAGATTCTGGCAACCGTCTCAGCAGTGCATCCGTACTTTCGCTGGATTCCGTTGTGGGCGACAAGAAGGACTTCAAGCTCCAAAAGGTCGATCCGTTCTTCACGGACAGCACGGGTGAGTTCTACAGGGAGTTTGAGAAGCGACTGGAGGACTTGAACGGCTCCAACTCCGAAACGCAATTGTGTATCGAGGAATACCTGGTCAAAAGTGAAAAGAAGTGGTTCGACAGGTTCAGGGACGCAAGGCTGGGCCGTACTCATTCGCCCGCCCCGTCGGTATTCCGTGGTAAGCGTGGACACTCCCCCGCGGGCTCAACCTACAACGAGGACTCGGCGTCTCGTGGCAGCGGCAGCGAAGGAAATAAGGAGATGGATGAGTTCCTGCTTGGAGAGGACTACGTTCCTCCTACTGGCCTGAGAAGGTGGATGCAGCTTCGCGTTGGCGACTGGCCAGTCTACTCTCTCTTCCTGGCTCTGGGCCAGATTATCGCTGCCAACTCGTACCAGATCACGCTCCTTACGGGCGAAATCGGTCAGACTGCCGAAAAACTGTATGGAATTGCGACCACGTACCTCATCAGCTCGATCATCTGGTGGTTCATGTTCCGCAGGTTCAAGTCGTTCGTGGTGCTCTCGCTTCCCTGGTTGTTCTACGGTCTGGCGTTTATCTTCATCGGTGTCGCGCATTGGGAGCGCAACGAGTTCAGCCGTGGCTGGATCCAGAATGTGGGAACCGGTCTTTACGCAGCTGCCTCGTCCAGCGGCTCCATCTTCTTCGCACTCAACTTCGGTGACGAGAGCGGCGCTCCCGTCAAGGATTGGGTGTTCCGTGCTTGTATCATCCAGGGCACTCAGCAGGCCTATGTCGTCGCGCTCTGGTACTGGGGCTCCGCTCTGACCAAGAGAACCGCTGAGGGCGTCGCCGAGGCCCAGCCTATCTCCAACAGCTGGAAGTTGACCGCCATCACCTTCCCAATTGCTTTTTTGCTGTGGGGCGTTGGGCTGCTCTTGTTCTTCGGTCTGCCGAAATACTATCGCCAGGCGCCCGGAAAGGTTCCATCCTTCTACAAGTCCCTATTCCGTCGCAAAATCGTCATGTGGTTCTTTGTCACTGTCATAATCCAGAACTTTTTCCTCAGCGCGCCGTATGGCCGGAACTGGAGCTGTGAGTGCTACTACTGCCCGATACTTGTTGATATGCCTATATACTGACTTTGCTGTTTCCAGTCCTGTGGAGCTCTAGACATGCCAAATCCTGGCAGATCGGTCTTCTCATCATCTTGTTCTTTGGCTTCGTCTGGGCTGGCCTTCTCTGTAAGCCTATTTATATATATTCCAAAATGTTGACGTGGTCTACTGACATTTTCCTCCAGACATTTTGAGCATGCTGTCCAAGGACCACAGCTGGATCCTTCCCGTGTTTGCCATTGGTCTCGGTAAGCATCAACTGTCCATCATATCAACTACACAGTGACTAATCATGAACAGGAGCTCCTCGTTGGGCCCAGATCTGGTGGGGAACGTCGGGTATCGGTCTCTACCTCCCCTGGGCAGGCGGCTACACCTCTGGAGCGCTCGTGTCACGCTGTCTATGGCTCTGGCTCGGTGTTCTGGATGCCATGCAGGGTGTCGGTTTCGGAATGATCCTCCTGCAGACCCTCACCCGGATGCACATCTGCTTCACCCTATTGGCTGCACAGGTTCTCGGCTCCATCGCCACGATCTGCGCGAGGGCCTTCGCCCCGAACAGACTTGGCCCCGGAGACATCTCACCTGACATCTCGGGCGGCGTGAGCGCGATCTGGACCGCGTGGTTCTGGATAGCTCTGTTCTTCCAGATTCTCATCTGGTAAGTATCTGTCATTCTCCCGTTATACCGTAAAGTGAAGCTGTTTTCTAACATATCTATACCAGTGCTGGATTCTTCCTCTTCTTCCGCAAAGAGCAGCTCAGCAAACCGTAGACGCCTACACACTTGTTTTGACGCAGCGTTTCATCCATTCCTTGCTTCATTCGTTCACAAACCAGTTCCCATCCTCTCCCTTTATAATCGACATAAACATCGACAGTCATTTTATCTCCGTGGAATGCCGCGCCGCGGAACCCCTTTTAATAATACCCATCTGCTTGCCCACTTGCATGAATACACGTCTACAATTCTCTCTCTCCTTGAGTGCATTACTTGAAACGGAACGGGACGGAACAGGATCCGGAACGGACGACTTTGCAACTTTAATTTAAACATGTACTACACTTTCTCTCTCCATGGCGGAAGAAATGATTGGATTTGGAGATGTCAATTGTTGGTTGGGAATCACTGCACTGCAATGCAATAAAGCGGTGCCTGGCAGGCAGGGCATGATGCATCACATCACAGTGTGACCATGAATACCTACCTACCTGACCTATTTGTTGTCTTCTTTTTGTCTGCTTAGTGTACAGTCCCTGTTTACATGTTGCCTTGTTACCATGTTATTACTGTTCATGTCGGCGGGTTGAATAAAGTAAAGGGATCTGGATTTTTGTCTTGTTTCTTGTACCTTATAGGTTTCATGTTGGGGATTCTGGTCGATTACATATCATCGGTGATTCAGTTATTTTTTTTTTTTTTTTTATATGGAAGAGAAAGAAATCTT
>JGI26058J51888_1000231_pt1 | contig 38605 bp, 30 predicted proteins | sample HigsolmetaSP110D_FD_51888 | JGI IMG/M metagenome (IMG submission 51888) | reverse complement strand
AAAAAAAAAAAAAAAAAAAAAAAAAAAAAAAAAAAAAAAAAAAAAAAAGCCAAGATAATATATTAAAAGTTTTGATAGATACAGATCTATGTCCTTATCCATAGACCCATGCCTGAATCTGCATATAGTCGTCATAACCCATAGACCATCGAATAGAACCGTATGCCGTCCTGGTAGATGCATATCCCATAACCTCATGCCTGCATAACCCATTGCTTATAGCCCATAACCCTTCGAAAATGGAATCCGACCCGATTTGAGAGATGCGAAACCGTACCCATGCCTTCCATAACTCCTGTCCTCGTGAATAAAAAGAGAAAAGAAAAGTAGAATGCCACTTGAGATGAAGCAGTTTTAATCGATGAAGTTGGAGAGAAAACGGAGAAAAAAAACCGTGTCAGCCTCAACCCCTAGGAAGGCTAAACTTCCGCTTCCACTTCGACGACTTCCCTTCCCCCGTCGCGGCACCGCGCTCGTCCTTATTATTCTTATTCTTCTTCTTCAGCTTGCGGCCAGATCCGCCGTCACTAATGGTAGTAGTAGTGCTGTCACTGGCACTCTGTCCCGATTCGGACGTCGACTTGCGTAGGCTGATCCCCAGCCGCAGGTTCTTGAACATGCCGCCCGCCATGCGCTTGTCCATCTCCTCCTTGAACTTGTTCCAGCTCCGCTCGCGCTCCTGCCAGTCGGCCATCTGGGAGATCATAAAGTCCCACGTCTTGGATTCCTGCTGCAACGCTTCGTCCACTGCGGTGGAAGATGTTGCAGCGTGCTGGTGCAGAGGCTGAACGGATGGTTCTTCCTGGGATCCCGGCTGGCCTGAGATGGAGGTGACGGATTGGGAAGAACATCGTTCAGACGACGACAATGGGGTTGAAACGGAGCGAGCCTCCTGTCCCGGCGGAGGAACCAGAGGGGCAAAGCGTCCCGGCCGGCTCAGCTGGTGTGATAGCGGGTTATGGCCTGTGAGTTCCGACCGGATCTGCTGGTTCTCCTGTTGCTGGTAAGTCCTGTACAGCCGCTGAGAACGGAACCTCGCCGCGGCCGCTTCGCCAACCAGGTCTGGATCCTCGTATGGAGAGAGCGGGAGATCCTCTGGCCGTGATGAGCCGTAGCCGCTTGCCAATTCTCCGTTACGAGCTGTCAAAGCACTGCGGGGATAAGCGTCCGTCCGATTTCCATTGTCTACTGGAAGTGGAGTATGGTGGTTGGTGAGGCCACTTGAAACAAGCGCATACAGCGAGGGAGAAGCGCCGATTCCAGGACCAGTCTCAAGGCTCGGTAGATTCAGCAGCGGGAAGACTGACCGTGAAAGATTCAAGGCCATGGAAGCTTCCGTGGCCCGTCTTCTGGCGACATTGTGGTAGTGACGTGCCTGAATGCCCCCCGTGACGGGTACCCATTCGGAGATGTTGTACAGTGCACTCGGATTGCTGATGGAGGCATTCCTATTGCCGTTACTGCGCGGCGTCTCTAGACGCTGGGAACCAGGCGCACGACGCTGGCAAGAGATGGACACGCTCGTTTCCCCGGGCGAAAGAGTAGAATGATATGAAGGCGCTGCTGAACGATATGATGGAGCGCTGGAGAGGATCGAGGACGTCTCCGGATCACCTCCAGAGACATGGCGGGGCGTATAAGGCGGGAGTGGCTCCGTGATGCACTGTGTGAGCAGTGACCGGGGTGTTTGATAGCTCATCGTGCAGAAATCCCTGAGAAGCCAATTGTGGAAGATCTCTTGGGATATGACAGTAGCACAGAAAGATTAGTCGACGAGGAGGGTTTCCGAGCCCAGGTATGCTATGATATCAGCCGCTATCAAGCGCACGCGACCCCCGGAAGCGGAACCCACAGCCGTCCAGTCCGCCCTGCAGGAACACAGGAGATTGATTGAAAGCGGGAAACAATAAAATTTAGATCTGGTCAATGATACCAGAGAGAAGAAGAAATATGGTCAAGTGTTCAGGTTTTTTTCAATGCATCCAAAGTTCAAGGTACACGACAATGCTGTGTTCTCGGCATCCTCACCCCACCGAGATAACCTCGCCCGCTGTACAACCGTCGCCTGCGACGACGATGCGAACCTGCAGCCCGGGGTAGATCAAAGTGCACACAGGTAACTATGTCTTGTTTTCCTTGGCACAGATACAACTCCAGAGATCAATCCACTTCAAGAACAATGTCCTGTGGAAAAGCAGCACTGACGTTCCTTGGGAAAGTTAGGGACATGTGAGGTTGACGATCATCATGATGCCATGCCGGGAGATGCCCAACTCCCATCAAACAATCCAGATCCCTAATTCGTAACCTGCCTTGAACAAGCCACAGCCAAGAGCCACAGCTCGGAGAGCAGTTTGGGGCTCCTGACCAGGTCTGCTGTGCCTCAAAAGACAGCCAGGAAGAGCCATGCGGTGGTAGTATAATTGTCGACGAGGAAGGTCGGCTTGGATGCGGCATCCCTGCATCCATCATTCGTCAGATCGCCAGACTCCGGAGTAGGCCGCTGGAGGGGCAGTTCTCTAGCCCATAGCGATTAACCAGAGTGATAAGTTGACACCCGGGGTGCAGCTAGAGAATGCAAAGGACGCTGACACCCGACACAGGATTTGACAGATGCTTTTGGACTCATGCGACCTTGTCTCGGCTGTCGGTATAGCCACTGGAGGCGGCACTCGTATTCTTCCTGGGTGTCCTGGTCAAGGACATCCGTCCTCTATCAGATTGTTTGGGCATCCACATTGTTCTGTTTTTGAAGCGACACTGGACGGTTGATGCAGTGCAGTCTTGTGAAGCAGAACACGCCAGATCATGCAGCTGAAGTCCCGACAAGAACAGAGTGGAGTCAGTGATGGTCTCTGGAATAACAACGCCGGCCTGTTTTAGCCGAGCCGGCGCCGCGACCGGTGGGCGCTAAGAGGTTCATGATTCCACGAAGATTGGCTGCCCTGCACGGTCCACGTTCCACATGGCGTCTGCCATCTGGAGTAATGTGCTCCGTCCTCCAGGGTTTGGATGTCTGGAGCAGAGCAGACGGTATACCATATGCAGCAGTGCTTGCCAAAGCAGCCAACCCCGTGAGACATAAAAATTGCCTCCCACGGCGATCTCTACGTCCCCCGCTCTGTCACAGGAAGACGGCAGGGTCTGCACGAAGTATCTCCGGCCGCTGTTTCATTGGGAGGGGAAAAGACTCAAGCGGCGTCTTCGACGCCCGTGTCTACGACGCAGCTTTGCTACTATATCCAAGGAGCTACGGACCTATGAACTCTGCAGTGGTGACGAGGGATCGACCTTGACATGTCCGACCTTGGATCGCGGGCCCGGATCGGCAGGGAATTACGGCATAAGAACTCGGAGAACAGTGAAGGACACAGAACTTGTAGAGAATGAATTTATGATCATTGGTATTCCTGCCCTGAGTATTATTATCCACTACCTGGTGGGTTGCCCTATGCCGTATCATTCCGTAACCATGCCCGATAAAGAATAACCGATTTCTGAACCTTCGCGCCTTCCAGATTCCGCTAATCCCATTCCGTGCAAGCCCGGTTCCGTGGCGTTAAGATAGCCCCATTTAGCGCCCTCCGCTCATATTCTGGGGCGACGATCTGTCCTTGTAGATGGTGAGGACCAGTCTGACGACCCGGAAAGATGATAGAAACAATCCAAACGAACCGAATGGAAGCGATCACCCTACTTTGTCTCAGCCTGCACCTTCTCAACGACCTTCACGACGCGCGGATAGAGCGGATGATCCTTTTCGAGACCGGTGAGCCTGCTGGTTGCATCTTCCGCCGACAGCTCCTTCAGGATCTTGGCGAGCTCGACGCTCTCATCGTCGCCAGGCACGTTCTGGAAACGCAGGGCCATTTCGATGGAGCCCAGGAGGGCGTCGACCTTCTCGCCGCGTTCAGCGAGCTGGGAGGCAGGACCGATGAAACGTTCCTTGCGGGAGAGCTTGCGCAGCGGTGCACGGCCAACACGGTCGACCACATCCTCGAGGTGTGGATTCGAGATGCGGCGGATGATGGTGTCGACATAGTTCCTCTGCTCTTCCGGGGAGATGCCATGCTTGGCAACGATCAGAGTAGCGGTCTCATCCAGCACGCTGCGAACGCGTTCGCGGATTTTCTCGTCGCTCAGAGCCTCGTAGATAGTCTTCTTGCCGGCGTTGTAACCGTAGTACGCAGCAGTAGCGTGTCCCGTGTTGACGGTAAAGAGCTTCCGCTCGATGTACGGCTCCAGGTTGTCGACCCAGTGGATGGCTGGGATATCAGGGTGGCCGTAGTCGCTGAAGGGAGTCTTTTCGACAACCCATTCGTAGAACTTCTCGATCTTGACGTTGAGGCCGGCATCCGGAGGCTGATTCGGGACGATGCGGTCAATGGCAGAGTTGGCGAACCGCGCACGATCATACAGTGTCTTGACGCGGTCCGGGTCTGTGTTGTCCTTGATGAAGCCATGCAGCGTGTCGGTTGCCCCAATGGCGTTCTCACAGGCAATGACAGCCACAGGCTTGGGCTCCTTACGAGCATCAATGCCCTTGGCAATCACCGGGGCAATGAACTTGAGAACGTTGGGTCCGACGGCGCAAGTGACGACGTCCGCAGTTGCTATCTCCTTGACCACGTCGCCCTCGTTCTTCTTGGAGTTGATGGCGCGGTAGTTGTGGATGGTCTTGGTGGTCTCACCGACCTCGCTGACCTCGGTGACCTGATAAGACGGGGTGTTCTTGAGAGCATCGATGATGTTGTCCATGACATCGATGAAGACGACCTCGAAGCCGGACTCGTGGAGGAACTCGGCCACGAAGCCACGGCCGATGTTGCCGCCTCCAAAGTGAACAGCTTTCTTTCCCATGGTGGCGGGTGATCGAGATCGATGTGAAGGAGAGTGTGGGGTAAGGTGCGCTAGCGGCAGCTGATGGTAGTGATCAGAAGACTGCAGGCAAGTGAGCCGAAGAGAGAAGAGGGAAAAGAGGTCTGGAGGGACGGTACACTAGCCAGATGAGAGGAAGATATTGCTTCGATGCCAAGGGATTCGACGGTTCTTATGAAGCGGGAACGGGGAGAAACCGAGAGACGAGCGTCCGTCTGAAGCTCCAGAGGGTCGGAGGGGCAGCGGGGACGGCGATGATTTAATGAGCGCGTCGAGGAAGGGACGACATCATCGCGGGTGGTCCGCCAGCCAGTCGTTGCCCTGGGAGAAGGGAACCGTTTCCGGGCAGGAGCGCACCTGCCTGACCGGGAGGGCCACCGGCGGACGCACCTGCCGTGTCTTCACTGGCCTTCATCTGCTTCACGGCCGCTGCTCGACGCTGTGCGCCTGCTCGAGGAAGGAGCGACAGCAGCGCGCCGGACAGAGCTGGAAGGCACCGCTGTAGATCCGCACATGCCTCCTCTCCGCCCGCTGCATGGCGTGCAGGGACCGCATGGCGCAGTCGCAGCGCCGTCGCGCCTCCCCCATGTTGCCTGCCGCCGGCCTTGCCTCTCCCAGCCTAGACGGGCGCTGCCTCAAGCCCATCTCAGCCTAGCTGCTGCTCAGCGGGGCCTCCCGCCTTACGGAGGCCGCCCCGAGGAGCCCTGCCAGTCCAACCCGTCAGAGAGCGGCGCCCACACGGGAGATTCAGGATGCTCAACGGCCATTTGCATCCAGAGGAACCCGAGCCACGGCTGCGAGTCAAGGATATCGTGTCCCGGGTGAGACGGACGACCCATTGGCAGGAGAGGTCGCATCAAGAATGTCCGCTCTCCCTTTGGCCGGTTCTACGTTTTCTCTAAGCAGTTAGATGCATTCTCCATTTGACAGCCCTCACGCCGTCCAACGGCAACCCGGTTCTTGCTCTGCAATGTGACAGGACATTTGCCTCACCGGTAACCAGCCAGGGTCTTGCTTGGATGGTGCCAAGGTACGTAAACCCTCAAGACTCGTCCAATGCGGAACCGCTACATCCCAGGCCAAATTCCTACGGTCGGCCTATAACAATGTACTCCGTACACCTGTGCAATTCTCCAACTGCTCGAGGCGTCTGAAAAAAATACATATTTGTGCAGAATCATCCCTCGACCTCCCTTGTGTGACAGACGAATATCGCCGAGATTGGATCGGCTGTCCCCGGGAATATCTGACGGGAGATTGTGGCGACTAGTAAGCCTGGGAAGAGATGCACGACGAGATTTCCTGGGGACGGTCGTGCGATGGTAGTTACTGCTGACTCGCGCTGATTGAGCTATCTTCTGAACAGATTCTCTTCTTTTGCCATTCCCTCGAGCGGTTCTCAGGTGCATCCGGGCGTCTCACCGGAGGTCGTATTCGTCACCAATTGCCATCCACTACATGCACCCGATGAAACCGTCTCATATGGCTATCCTCGAAGGGTACAGAGTCTTTTGCGTGCTTTTCTTTCGAGCCTATTATCTCCTGCGGACTACGCCTATTGTGAACCATGAAAGGAGATCATGGCACCTAGGTTGCACGGGCGCGTAGTAGAGTTCAATCTGGATACACTAGCCCAACTGATAGCTTTGGGATGTAGATCAACTAGAAAAACTGCCTGTGGCAATCCGATGGTCACTACATAGAAGGGCTTGTGAAGATGCTGCGGGAATTGAGATCCGCGACCGGCTAGGTGCACAGTACTCCGGACGGTACCTGGTGGTGCCTGATTCGATGATTTAATGTGGCGTCCTTCGACCAATTAGGGGTTGATGACTACGCCGGTCCCAGAAACAGATGATATCAGGGGCACTATCGAAACGGAGCTATTCGAGAAGCGCAGCCTCCAGGTCGGTGGACCCTATTGCCCTTTGAATCTTTGAATAGCATTATCTGTTTCTGAATATAGATGCCTGGTTCTGCAGTGATATCACAGCGTGGACCAGCCTCTCTGGATCAAGTCGTCCTGCAACCCGTGGGACGAAGAACCCTGTCGAAAGGAGGCGAAAAGAAGATTGCTGTCATCATTGGGTGTCTCAATCCCGTCGATCATGACGTTCCGCTCATGAGCCGTCGGTGAATTATGTAAGCAGACAACCCTAACTAAAATCGTCTGATTGTATGATCATCAAGACCAACGTCCATTCTTGAATCCTTCCATCCTCTGCATATGTTCCATGTCTTTTCCTGATTTCTCTCCTGGAAAGAGCCAGTGTAATGCCGCGTTCTCCTTTGCCAGTCATTTCACTCATGCCATCTCTGTCATCGCTGAGCTTCCAGCATGACGTTCATCAATACTGATACCCACTACTTTCAACCTTCCTGCTTCTTTATTGGCTCCTCCGCATGCGGTGGAGGTGGTAGACTTGATCTACCAGAGATGACGATGATAACGCTGGCGATCGCGCCGACCAACGACAGACCAGCGGCCGCCCACGTCATGCCTAAGAATTGTGACCCGCGATTGGCCGACACGCCAATATCTTTTCCATGTCTGTTGATAGGGTCGACAAACTTAAATGCCAGGATTGTTGATATGGCGGACGAGATTCCAAAGGCGATAAAACCGGTCTGTAGATTCGAAGAGGCTTAGTTGCGATGACCTTTAAAAAGAAATCAAAAAGGAAGTGCCATTGCGACCGGAATTTTGAGGTTGAAGGGGACGAAACGCGTACGATTGTGAACACAGCCTCCACAATCGCTTCCAGCCGTCCTCTGGACAATATCAACCACGCTCCTGCGAGAACTGCAACGCCAGTTGCTCCTGTTCCGATGCAGTAAAGAACAGTCATCGTCTTGCTGGTGACCTCCAGGACACTGAAGTCATCATCGATCGCGTCAGGCCAGTTGATGCCAGACAGGTTGACGCCTGGATCGAGGTCGCGTGAGAGTGCTTCTGACGGTTCGAAGTGGAACAATGCCGTGCGGTTCGAGCAGCCCGTGACCTTTCGCTTTGGATGGGGATTTCCAAGGCTGATCGACGCGCTTGGTTCAAAGTATCCTTCGCAGTATGACATCACGTGTACAGAGTAGAAGTCGTGGACGCCATCTCGAACAAGGTTGCGGATGGCGGCTTCAACGCTGGCGTCGACGGCTTGCGCGCGCCCGAGCATTGAGGTATTGAGCTGGAAAAGATCACGATGTCTGTCAGCCTCTTGCTTGATAAGTTTGTTTACGAGATCGGTCGACGTACCGTCAGGATGTCAGCTTCCTCGAGAAAGTTCTTCTGGGAACCGGCAAAAAGGCATAGCAGGCTGAGAATGAGGGCGGCAAAGGCGCACACTGTTGGTACGATGCCCGGAAGGGCACGCATGGCGGGCACTGGAGCCTAAGCCCTCCTCACTCTTGATCCTTGAAAGATTCCCAATTCACAGGTATATGACTCGATGAGTCTAGAATGGCCTTTTGCAGATACAGATATTAGTTTAGATGAGTTGCACTGATCTCGAACGACCACACAGCAAGACAACAGGATGTATCAGATAAAGAGGACGAATCTCGAATCTCATGCGAAACAGTTAACTCTAGCTTCGACAGCGCAACGTAGGTGAGGGCGCTTATAGGGTATGTACAGTTGGCGGCGGGCAGCTCCTGAACTGCCAGAGTGTGGGAGAATCCCGAGACATCGACAGAAGCAACCGATTGACAGAGATCCATCTATCTGGCGGATGAGAGCCGCCTAGCACAGTGCAGGCGTGCTCAGCTGATATACCATGGATAGCAAGTATCAGCAGCGTTGTTGCCCCTTGCTTGCTATGTCTCTTCCCACCTTCAGTGGTCATGCAGGGACCGCGCGTGTATTTGCTAGCTTACCATCATGCCAGATATCATCCGCGTAAATCCACCGCTAAACCTATCAAGAAAAGGCAGCTCGATGCCGACGGGAGGGAATAGCAAACCCCGTCAAGAAATGAAGGGCAGCGCACGAATGCACTGGGTGCTCGCGCCAGGTCCGCGTCTCCTCCAAGTTGCTGTTGGCTTGTTCCGCCCGACCTGTCCGGAGCGTGCATGCCCCAGCCTCCTGCCCGCCATGCCAGGGCCCGCCCTCTGGCGGAGATAAGCAGGTTACTTGTATAATGCATATTGATGACTATCGATCAGCTCGCATCTTCATAAACGGCAATTCTGTACAAATCATACAGGACGATTCCACTGCTTACAGAGATTCTACAGGACTTTTTCCTTTTCTACGCAGTTCTTTCCCTCGGATCTATTCTCGCGATCTGTCCGTTGATGATAGAGAATTAAGAGCACAAACGACTGCGATACGGTAACTTCAGAAGCAATAGAAATGTTCCAAGCAACTAGAACTTGACTATCCAATCTATGTCTAGCGTATTGAGCAGTGGCGAGGAAGGAGGTGGAAAGTTAGTAAGGGATTCAAGCCATCTGTTATATTATAGGTAAACCCACCTCTTTGATTGATTGACAGGCCACGGCGTCGGGATTTTCATGGAAGCCCTCTAACTAACCTTTTTTTGCCAGATCTTTGGGTATCTGGCTGCACATGGTCCTCTGAAAAGTGGAATAAAGCTCCATGTGTCATTAATTCATTCTGATAAAGAAGCTGATCGAGGTCACAGCATCTCGCATATATTAAGCATTGTTTCCGGGGTCACCCGTACATTAAAGAAAGGGTTCTCTCTGTCTCGTCTCCGGGGACCACAATGATCCATTGTTGATAGTTGATAGTTGATATCTTTGTCGTGGCAGGGCGCACAATCTGTTACTATTGCTAGATCTAGTGGGCTAAGAAAAACACATTTGCTTTGGTCCTTCGGGGGGGAGGGGGGGAAGATGAAATCTCCACTGTCATTTGACAATCATCATACTTTGCCTGTTTGAGTTCTTGTGATTCTTTCTAATGCTTCATCGCGACTATTATATCCAGATCCAGCGCGTTACAACTTCCGCCCAGTGCATATATATATATATATATAGACTGTATTAAGCATATAAACAATTTTCAGTTGCATTCCGCTTCAAGAAACAACTTCCTGCAGGATGTATCTAATATGATACGTTTTGAATGATCACATACGACTTGCCTCAATAGTTCTGCTGGCAATATGCGCAGTGTACAATGCGTCACTTGTGCACTGCAAAGAAAGAAAAGGTCTAGAGCAACACAGGAATGTCCCTAGAGCACCCTACCTAATGCATTGTGCTATTCTTCTTTTTTTTTGTCCGCGTAGTATATCCGTCCACCTACAGACCGGGGTCTTGGGCCTAGTACAGGACGAGGGCTGTGGTGCAGAAGTAGTATGTGCATACCTACTTTAAACTCACTGGGGCCAGGTAATATGCATATTGCGATCTTTTACAACGCTCCGCTCCGTTCCTGATTCTGGTTTGTCTTCTTGTTCCTGATCAGGGATACCTACTTTTTCTTGTGGGCAGTTTTCCATAGCCTGGACCTGCTGTCCAGGGAAATTGCTTTCCTTCAGGAATTGGGAGAAACTCTTGTGGGTGTCGTTGTCCTTGGTGCTTTGTTGTGCATGTGCAGCAGTTTCTTCCGAAGAAGTATCAGCAACTACTTATTTAGTAGTGTTTCAACATCCAAGGTTCCGCATATGCAACTATGACCCCTTTTCGGGCATGAGAGAAGCAATTTTTACACAGAAACTATGTGGAAAGAAGGGGTTCTTTTCGATAGAACAGATATAGTTACGTAGTCCTTAACCCTCAGAAGCACCAAGAAGTCATCGATATATATCCTCGCAGCCAACATCTCTTGCATTACCCCGTGTTTAGAATTTCGCCACTTACTGCCAGCCTCAAAAAATAGTACCTTTCTACTCAGGTGCTATGACTATCACACTCAATCCACTTGTTTTGCAACCCGCCAGCATTATAAGTAGTCATGTACGAAGTCGAGAAGGCCCCTGTGAACCTCTTGAAAGGATCTTTTTCCCCTTCTTAACTGATTGAATTACTAAATTATCGCGCGGAATAATTGAACAAGGCCGGCTGGCCCAATGGTAAGGCGCTTGACTACGGATCAAGAGATTGCAGGTTCGAGTCCTGCGTCGGTCAGGTTCATGTAGATCTTCCACAATTGGAGGATTTATCTATCACTTTTTCGCTGCAAGGTTTTTTTCTACACTAGAAGTGGTTTTTCACTATCTGGATTGTATTATAATCGCCAACGAAGAAAATTTTCTCCCCGTGAGAATAAAAGATTTCTCGATACTGGCTGCACTTCTGGCATATTTGTCCTCATTTCTGTGTTGTGCCAAGAGAAGATTTTCTTGTGCGGTTCGCCCGCACTATGGATGATAAATCGAGTGACGTCATCTCCTTTTACATCTAACCCCCAACCACCGACTTTTCTTGCCATCCTCCCTTGGGATCAAATTATATATACCATCGGATGATGCCATTGTCTGCTTACTTACTGTCTACTATTCCGAGCATATAGTTAAAACTGTCTTGGATCTAAAAAAGCTCTATAAAATGGAAGAATTGTTATTACGATTCCACGACTATAGAAACAGAAAAGTCGGGAAATCCTTGGACTGGCCTGCGGACTTTTCACCTGCAGCAGCTAGCTGCTTCGAGTTTGAGTTCGAGTCGATCGAGTCTCGAGCTAGCTTGTCACTTAATATCCCGGAAGAAGAAGCGGAGCTTTTTTTTGCCTTGCCAATAACTCCCATGTCTTAGAACCTTTTCCTAAGTAGGAAATTTCCCATTTTTTCACGGGATTGGAAGCCCTGTTGAGCAGCTGGCTATGAAAACTTCTGCTGGATTGATTGAGTTGGATAATAGATCCGGGCCTGGTCCGACATTGTGGTGGATGATGGATAATAGATGAATCGCTTAATAGATTAGGTAGATAAATTATCAACCCTAGAGAGAGAGAGAGAGAGAGAGAGAGAGAGAGAGATGTACGGAGTATTTAATTCATTTATTTTCTTCCTTTGCCGTATAGTCCAACCCCATGTCCTAAGTTGGTTGATATAGGCGCAGATAAGCATCCAATGCCATCGTAACCATCGCAAGCCTCAGGTAGGGGTTATATATATACATCATGTCCCATTTTCGATCGACCATCGTATTCTACAGTACAAGTCTTAAATCTTAAATGATATCTGGGTTCAGTAGTACAGTACCTTCCTCCCTATGTTTACTTAGGATCCAAGCCCTGTGCCTTCATAATCTCAACCATGCGCGCAAACGTCTTCTGGCGCTCCTGCTCGAAGCCGTTGAACGGGCCCTTGGCCGTGCCCACGGCGATCTGGTCCATGCCGTTGAGGAGGTCGTCGAGTGCCTTTACACGTATATTAAGTTAGAAACCACCGGGATAAGCATTCAGTTGGGAGAGACTAAAAGGTATGAGGATGGACGCACCTCGTCCGTGAATTCCTCCAGCGGGATGCCGAGCTTTCCGCCGTCGACGATATCGGGCTGGTGCTTTGCGTCGTGGAGTTCGGCTGTATAGGAAGAAAGAGAACTCCGTTAACATGGAGAAGTAGAGGTGAAATTGTAATTAGGATCTGGTTCTTACTCTGCACAGCAGGCGGGAAAATCTCAATGACCTTGACGTTCGTCTCCTTGAGCTGCTCCCGGAGCACGAGGAGCCAGTGGTGCAGGGCCGCCTTGGAGGCGCAGTAGTTGGGGCATCGGGTGATCGGGACCATGGCGAGACCGGAGCTCGTGCTGGCTACCTGTCAGTTTGGACCGTATTCGTATTCGAGTGCCTTTGTGTTTGCAGGCTCTCACCAGATCAACGCGGTCTGCGTCTTCTTCTCCATAAGGAAAGGCAAGAACTCCTTCGCCATTGCGAGGTAGGAGAGGTAGTTGGTCTGTTGTCAGATGTGTGTATCAGTCAGCTAGTGCCGGACAAGGCTGCCGCAACCGCAGATCGGATATCAAGCATATCATACCGTCATTTCTTCCACCAACAATGGAACATTCAGCGTCTCCGGCTTGCGGAAGTTTGCTCCGCGCTGCATCCCTGAGTTGAGGAAGACGCAGTCAAGGTCTGGATGAGACTTCATCACTCTGGAAACAGTAACAAAAAGAACAAAACGAATCAGCGCATCTGCCCGGTCATATACACATCATGTATATTCATTCCATTTCTTCTCCTTTCCGAAGGAGGCACATGTACTTACTCCTGAGCAAAAGCAGGAATAGCATCCAGCTTGGTGATATCGAACTGGATCGCAGCGGCCTTCTCCGGTCCATGTGCCTGCACAAACTTGTCCAGGTTTTCCTTCCGGCGGCCCACTGCGATCACGAAGATGCCGCGCTGGACGAACCGCTCGGAAAGAGCGAGGCCGATTCCTGCAGGGACAGTTAGTAATTCATCTTCATTTTTCTGTGCTTACGATTCTTTTTTTTTGGGAGGGTTCGAACCAGACGTCGCTCCGACGACGAGTATTTTCTTGTAGGGGAAAGAAGACATGCTGATTAATCGTCTCTGGAAATCTGCAGGGAAAGAGAGGACGGTAGTATGTAATTCCTAAAGAACTTAATCTGATCAAGTTGCGGTAAATGATAATAACAATAACAATAGCAATAGCAAATACCGGACGTAAACCACCACAACGACAAGATCCAAGGGGCACGCGAGAAAGCTTGGACCAGATAGAGGGACTCTTGAGTCTTGACCGACAACTCAGGTTGAGCTCTCCTAATACGTCAGTTATGTCTCGGCAGTGATATCGGATGGATCCACTGGAAGAGCGGAGTTTAGTTCTAGAATCTCGCCAAAATCCGGCGGACGGACGTCAAACCCTCCGACCTATCCATCTTTCGACATTATTAATTCCCCATAAATATTCAGGCAAGATATAGACATTAGTGTTGATTTAAATAATTCCAATTTCGATGGGATTTTTTTTGGTCCTCGCGCGGACGTTGTTGAATGCTTGCATTTTGTCTCTTTCGGTCGAGAAGGCAACCGGACCGGTTTGCGATCGGCTTTAAAGAGGCCGAAGTCCGAAGCTCCAGCTGTCTTGATCGGCAGTTAGGAAGAAGCACTTGAGCCGATTGTCAACCACAGACGCGACGATAGAGTAGTAGTCCGTAGGTACTACCCTGTTTCCAGGCGCATTGTGCAGCTCAAAGACAGAAGTTGGTATAAACGCAGACTGAGAATAATAATTATCAGAGAAAAGAAAAGAAAAGAAAATCATGATGCAAAAGCATCAAGAGCACACTGGATAGTGCCTGGCCTTCCATTCCAGGTAAGAGATCGATCCGCAAAGACGAATATGTCAGGTTGCTAGGCTGCCCTCTGCACCAATCAAACAGCCCGTATGATATATACCCAGATCAAAATAAAACAAAATAAATAGATGTCCTGTCATATCAGGACACAGAAAACACGCAGACAACCTTGAGCGTAACTTCTCAATCATAATAATGCGGGGCAGAGGCGTATGTTCTTGCTCCACATCATTATCATCCAAAAGCGTAACTTTTGCTTCATAGACAGAGACACACTGGCAAATGACATACGGGACCTGGCTTTGTGAGGTGCTCTGTTCCAGCATTCGAACTTCACCACACGACGATAAGTGAGAGAGAGAGGGGGGGGAGGGAAGCAGCAAAAAGAAAGTAAAAGAGGGAAAAAAAATTCACAGTATGATGTCGAAATAGGCGTCACTAAGCCCGACTGTTGCAGGCGTGGCTGATCTGCGATCCAATCGCGTTCGAGGGCCCCTACCACATCCCTGCTGGAAATGAAGATAAGGTCGTACGAGCTTTTGTCCAAGAGGCCAAATATATTAATACCACCCTATATATTTATAGTTTATGATAAATTCAAGAACGAAAGGAGGTGCGGACTAGGGAGGCTTCCGACCCCAGTCGGGTTACCTGAAATTGACAAGGCCAAAGAAGTGTTGTTCTTTGGGGATGAGCCTACAAGTATGGAATACATCCGACAAGGAATGTATGTGGGACATACTAAGGAGAAATAGCCTCCTTGCAGCGCAAACTACTCTATATAGGCAGCTCTTAAAGCGTAACCCGCTTTCCAACCCTTGCGCCTGCTGAACTGCAGGGGCCTAAGTGGAGGCAGCTCATACGGAGGACAAATCCCCAAGAGGAAACCCAAGCCAGCCAGCGTGGAGTAGGCAGATTCAGTCCCCTCTTCTTATACTTGCATCTCTTTTGTTCCTCCCCCTGAAAACTCCGGGCTTCTCTTGAGCACGTGCTAATGTCAGCAAGCTTCCCGATCGGAAGGAAGACAGCGGATGGGCCATGGTGGTTCTGTTCTAAGTTCGAGGGTGTAAAAGGGGCGAAGACAATTATCGACAGCTCTTTGTCGACAGTATCGTCTGCTGAACATGTCGATAGACATTCAAGATGTCCTTCGATTGATATCCCGAAGAGAAAACAGAGAATAATGCCGGAACCAGGGGTAAGGTAGACTAGGTGTGCGCGTGAGGACCACAAGAACACTGTACCAAAGATTTGCTACCGATTAGCTGAGAGAAATTAGACAGCAAACTACCCATGCAAGTACTGAGGGGATTCTGGGAGACGGCTAAGGGCGAGAAGCCTGTTCGAAGAGGAAATTTCTTCCTAGGAACGGAGAATCTAGCCAGAAATCGTCCGAAGCAGGACGAACGGGTGGTACCATGATAGGAGAAAGAGAAAAGGAAGAAAATCGCCGATCAATCTCTTCTGATTAATCCAAAGCGTTCTGGCCGACCCGCATGAAGACATGAAGAGGGTCAAAGCCAGCGGCTCAACCCGGGTGCCTCGGGGATTCCAGCTTCCAGGTCAAGGGACAAGACGCTAAGGGTGCTGCCCAGCCTGCCCACGTCAACATCCCGAACGCCACGGCCCGCTGTTCGACGCGAGAGCCGCGGACGGCGAGCAGACGTTCCTGGTTTCGAACAGAGGATCGAGTCCGGCGGCGGGGCTGACGGACAAAACCGGGTCACACGGGGAGGACATGCCAGGGGCTCTTCTGCCGCAGGTCGACCGAGTGGATTACGTTCCCGTGCTGGGGCGCGCAGAGAGAGAGAGAGAGAGAGAGAGAGAGAGAGAGCGGAAGAGGGGGATGCATGGAGGTGCAGAAACTCTGCTGGAGCGGGGCGTGATCCATGTCATGATGCATGGGACCATGCATCCTCGCCTTCTGGCAAGACGATCGACCTCGAGGAGCAGCACGTGTCAAGAGATGGCATGTTATGGTTGCCGATGAACATGCAAATCATCAATATATAACAACGGACAAGAGGGATGACGACGCGAGGAGAAGGATCGTCAACACCATGGTCCAGAAACGGGGAAAGAGATGGCTACTTGTACTGTGCAGCATCCATCGAGCCTGATGGCGTGGGCGGGAGATGCGAGCTCACTGGTCCAGGGCTGTGTCTGAGCGCCAGGCGCATGGCGGGGGGATTGCAGTAGGTGAGGAGATCCAGCGGGGTGGGATACCGTGTGTGCCCAAGTAGTGACGTTGCATGAAATAATCATAATGGCCTTGTTTCCCTGATTATTGACACCTGGATATCTATCTGGGATATGGTCGGAGGGGTCCCCGAGACTGCAGAGAACATGTAACTGCACAGAGTAACTCAGGCGCAACCCAGTCAGTGACACAAGCAAGAAGCAGCAGACACAGCTGCTGCACAGAGGATGAGACGCTCAGACTGTCGTGTGCTTCATGCATCGTGCATCGATAAGCGTGTTTCCACGGCGGTGGTCTGTTGGAGCAAGAGTTGGTCGCGCTTGGCCTGCGCACGGCGAGGCCGCCTGGGGCAGGCGGTGAAGGGCGCCGGGGCGGATTCTGCCGCCACGTGGGGAGATGGTTGGCCAGGAGCGCGCGGCCGCGCTGCCCGCCCGCTCCTCCGCCCAGCGCTCCGCCATGTTTCCCAAGCCGCGGGTCATCAGCAGTCACTTTCGCCCGGATGGGGCCGGAGCCAGAGCCTGGCGCGTGCCGCGCGCCCGGCGTCCTCTGGGCTGCCGTGGAACCGGCTGCGGGCGCCGACTTATCAGCGTTCCCCGTGCAGGAACGTGCCTCGATGCTTCGACGTGCGGCGCGGGGCCTCCGCGGCCGGCCCGGGCGCTCGTGCCCTGCTGTCTTTTTCCCCCGTATAAGTATCACGGCCTGGTCCCCTGCGGGAAGCTTGGCTCGCAGCGAGAGCGGCATCTTGCAAGCCTTGTCACACTTGGCTTCCCGTTGCCCTACCTGGCGGCGTCGACGTCTGCCACTCTCGTACGGGAGTCAGCTCACGCCGCAACGCCTCGTTGCTTGCCCTCCTCCATCTCCAGAGAGCCAAGAGGTTCGAATCATCGCGAGTCGACGCCATGGCGGACTACGGCCCACGAGCGCCTCACGGGCCCGACATGACGGGCACCCATGAGCCCCTCGAGGAGATGAATCTCGACGAGAAGGGCGCCTTCGACCGTCTGATTCGTCCCGACGACAGCTACACCCCGGACGGCGTCTACTGGGCCGACCTGAACCTCGTCCAGCGCATCAAGTTCGTCTCCAGCTACGACGCCGCCGAGGCCAAGCGCGAGCTCTCCAGCATCTGGGCCATGATCAAGCGGGATCCCCTGTCGCCCATCTCGTACTACTTCAAGAATATGGTTCTCCCCGGTGCCGGTTTGGGGCTGGAAGGGTGCGTATCCTCCCGTTGGGACGGTCCGGTTGATCGCGTCTGCTAACGTGTCCGTCCAGTTATGTCCTCTTCTCCATCGGCAACGTCAAGCCCCTTCTCCAGAGAGCCTTCCCCGCCTGCTGGAAGGAGCACAAGATCTGCAACCCCACGTGGCTGGCCGCCCTCGAGTATCTCGAGATCTGCGGCATCATCGTCGGGCAGATCCTCGTCGGTATTATCGGTGACTGGTACGCATTTCTTCCGGATCCCGCACGCGCGCAGCTCTCTCTAACTGGACCTGCAGGATCGGACGAAGATGGGGTCTGATCCAGGATGCTACCATCATGTTTGTCGGTCTCCTGATGCTCACGGCGGCTTGGGGTGTGACCCAGAACGGCTGGGTGATCTGCTACGTTTGGGCGCTGTTTTTCTATGGCATTGGAGTCGGTATGTTTACCCTCTTCTGGTTTTTGAATTTGCCCCTCGTCCGCTGACGGACGGTCGTGTAGGTGGTGAATACCCAATGACCGCTACCAGCGGCATGGAGAACGCTGTCGGCTCCGGCAAGGTCTCGACCAGGGAGGATCGGCTCCACCGCGGCAGGAAGGTCACCAGCGCCTTTCTGATGCAGGGCTGGGGTCAGTTCTTCAACCAGGCCATCCTCATTATCCTGCTGCTCTGCTTCCACCACGGCAGCGGAAACTACCCTTACTCCACCGTGTCCGTCCAATGGACTTACCGCGTCTCCTTTGCCATTCCGGCCGTGGGCACGCTGTGGCTGATCTACTACCGTACCTACCACATGAAAGCGGCCAGCAAGCAGCTTGCCGCCGCCAAGAAGAAGGCCTCCGTGACTGGCTACGATATCGAGTCCCTCAAGCTCACCATCAAATACTTTGGGCCCCGTCTCCTGGCCACCGCTGGCGGCTGGTTCGCCAACGATGTCTTCTTTTACGGCAACAAGCTGTTCCAGGATGAATTCATCTCGGTCCTCAGCCCGGCGACCAAGTCGGTCATGCCCGGCTGGCTGTATAACCTTCTGAACGTTGGTGTCTCGCTGTGTGGATACTACCTCGCGTCCTTCCTCATCGACAACAAGCTGTACGGTCGCAAGTGGATGCAGATCATCGGTTTCCTGATGGACTTCATCCTCTTCATTGTCCCCGCCTTCCACTACGACTACTACACCTCGAAGGAGCACATCCACGCCTTCCAGGCCATGTACTTCCTCAGCTCCTTCTTCAACCAGTTCGGCCCCAACTCGGTCACCTTCCTGGTTGCCGCCGAGGTCTTCCCCACGCCGATTCGTGCCACCGCACACGGTATCTCTGCCGCTGCTGGCAAGCTCGGTGCTCTTCTCGCGGCCGTCATGTACAACTACATCACCACCCAGCAGAAGTTCCACATTGTTCCCTGGTTCGGTCTCGGTGGCATGCTGCTCACCTGGATCTTCCTGCCTGACACCACCGGACTGGACCTCAAGGAACAGGAGCGTCGCTGGCACTACATCCGCCAGGGCCGTGAGCACGAGTACCACGGTCCCGCCATACACCCCAAGCACCTGTCTCTCTGGGAGCGCTTCCGCGGCGTCGGCAAGAACTACAACCCGGAGCTGGATTACAAGCAGAAGGTTGAGGAGTTCCGTGCCGAGTGGGAAGCTGCCATGGCTCGCAGGGCCGCCGAGACCGAGAAGGGAGAGGAGTTCGTTGCTACGGACACCGAGGAGAGCCTTCTGGAAGGCCACGTCCACAAGTACTTTGCGCGGACGAGCCCCATGTTCCGCGGCATGGAGAAGACCAATTTTAACAAGGTCGACAATTTGATTCTGCCGCCCGCTGCAGAGGGTGACTCGTCCTCGTCCGGGGACGAGAGACAGTCGAAGGGTAACTAATACGTACCCTAATCAACCGACACAATTGTCTCTGTCGTGCGCGTCTTTTTGCGCTTAAAAAAAGTTTTTAGGTTTTTACGTTTCGTTCAGCTGTTGGGCAAAGCATAATCGGCGTTAGACCGGGTGTGCAACCCATTCAGTGCGCGTTCGTATATATATACCTGCTGCTGGCTGGATACCACTCTTGCAAATAGAGTTTGCTTTTTTTGGGAATGGAATGATGTCCGTCTTCTGTGCAACGCCTGTGATGTAAACTTAACGGTGACTACTTAGGTAGTAATTAATGAGTGCTCGCTCAGTTGAGCGAGTTCAAACGCAATGGTTGGACAGTACTACATAGCACAACATACTGTAGATGTAGCAGATTTCGGCACTTGTAGATGCCTCAGATGGATGTGTGTGGCTCATAAAGGAGGAGAGAAGAGAGTTTTACAGTTGTCTGGAGTACCCCGCTTGGGGGTAGGGCAGAGCACATGCATTGTGATCGACAACACAACGTGGGGCCAACGATCGCATTGTCATTATTATTGATTTGCGACCAATTTGCTCTAGATATTAACAATAAGATACCTGCCTATCATTTATTAAATAATAATGCCGCAGGACCGAAGAACGGAATGGGGGTGCATCACAGCATCACAGCAATCAGCTATCTACCACTTCGAAGGAGGTACCCGTGGACCGCACCTCTTAGGGTAACTACGGGACGGGGTAGGTAAACCTCCCACGCCAAGCCTGCATTATTATTCTGCCTTTGGACCTTTCAACCTTTTCCCGAACGAAGTTCGACCACGACGTCACACGTTGCCCTCCACTCCCTCGACTCAACCAATATCAGCGTGAGCTCCTAACCAACGAGTGTTTTTAGGGCCGTCTGTCTATCTCGATTATCCCAAGGTTACCCCAGTCAGTACAAGGTGACTTGCTAGACTTGGAGAAAGCTGCTTTACATAGCTTTCCTGGAGGAGAGGAGGGCATCGCTCGGTTCGGTTCGGATTCAGATTCAGCTGTCTGGCCTGCTGATCCATCGATCACACTCATACATATCTCGTACAGTACATGAGTGAACAACGACGAACGGCTGGCTACCTAGGTTGAGGTCCTGCCTGTGCTGCACATACTACTACATACATATATACTGTACATCCATACATAGCAACACCCTATCTCTGAAGCTCTAAAGCCGTTTTGCTTCGTTGCGCTTTTTATTGTCTATCCTTGCTTTTTTTTTTTAAAAAAAATTCTCATCTACCAGCGCGCAGTACTGGCATGTGCATGTATGCACTTATGCACTGATCCGATCTGAGCTGGAAAGAGAACCAAAAAAGGAAAGACGAAGGGGAAAAAAAGGCTCTCATAAGAGAAGGGAAAAAAACAAAAGCAAAAAGCCAACAGACCATGCCCCTAACACTCTTCTCCCTCGGCTCCAACTCCTCCGGCCAACTCGGCATCGGCCACGTCGAGGACGTCTCCCTCCCGACACGCTGCCTCTTCTCTTCTTCCTCCTCCTCCCCAGGAGAAGAAAAGGAGGACCCCTCACGCGAGGGAGAAATCGCCCGCATAGTCGCAGGCGGGAACCACACCCTTGTCCTGTTCGCGTCCGGCGCTGTCTACGCCGCGGGATGTAATGTGGATAGGCGGTGCGGGCCTATCCCTGCGCCTGCATCTGCATCTGCGTCTACATCCGGGCAGGGAGGCGAGAGCGAGTCTGGACCTGCTTCTGAGGCGTCAACGTCGTTGCTGCGGTTCCAGAAGGTTGCTTTTTCGGATCCTCGGGGGAGGAGGGTCGAGAGGTTCAAGGACGTCTCGGCGACGTGGGATGCGACGTTTTTGGTTTCTTCTTCTTCGGATGGTGATGATCATGATGGCGAAGAGGTGTTTGTGATGGGCTCCGGGATGAGAGGGGAGTTAGGGCTCGGGGACACATGTACGCGGGCATCTGTGCCGGTTAAGATACCCGATTTCCCGCCGCGAGGGACCAAGGTCGAGTCGATCGCCAGCAGCGTCGGACACACGGTGGCGGTTCTGTCGAACGGGGACGTGTACGGATGGGGCGGGTCGAGGAAGGGCCAGCTGGGGGAGTCGGCCAAGGAGAGAAAGATCGTGTGGTCGCCGGAGAAGATCGAGGGGATCCCTTTCCGTGCGACGGGTGCGGCGTGTGGACGCGAGTTTACGATCATCGCTGGGAATAAGGAACGCGGGGAGTTTTTGATCCTTGGATCTTCGGACAGCAAATGGAAGGTCTTGGCTGATGCGCCTGCGCCTGGGACAGCACTGGGAAGTTACTTTCATATGGCTGCTAGTTGGCATAGTGTCTATGTACATCGAAGTGATAGGTCTGTCAAGGCTTGGGGCCGGAATGATCGCGGTCAGCTCCCTCCTCCGGATCTTCCAAAGCCCAAGAAGATCGCTGTTGGCAGCGAGCATGTGCTTGCTCTCCTGGACGATGAGCGGACTGTGGTGGCTTTCGGATGGGGCGAGCATGGCAACTGTGGTCCCGAGACTGACGCACAGGGAAATGTGAAGGGGAGGTGGAATGTGATTCCACTTGACCTTGGTGAGAACTCCAGAGTTGTTGGAATTGGAGCCGGGTGCGCCACGAGCTGGATCATCGTTTCGTGATTGCGAGATGTGCTCTGTAGAGCTATCCCGACAATGGCGAACGGCTGTCATGGATGGCTGGGTCGGTCTGTCAGGGACTACCGGCAACTAGAAGATGCAGGCCGTGAGAGAGCTCTCAGGTAGAATCTCCCAGCGGCATTGACTTGAGGAGACAAAGAAGTCGTCTCGGGACGGCATTGGTACGAGGGGTTCCGTTGATTGGTAGCCGTCATGAAGGCACATCTGCGACATGCCACCTCAATCGAAGAGGCCCAGGCCACGGACCTATCAACTGGTTAGCTCCAGCAACAAATAATCCGACAGATATACGGTACCTGCGATATGCGTTGTGTGGGTGGAATCGCGAATTCGTCATCGTTGGAAGCCCCTTGCTGTTGTCTATTGGGCATTGTGGGCTCTCTGTCTTGGATGCGCTGACCGAGACTTGCGTTAAACGCCCCCTTTGATCTATGTCAGTCGTCTTTTCACATTGAAAGGAACTCGACAGATATACCGGTTCGGCGCTCGCATCCCAACCGATCATATCCTCTGCCTCGTCTTCATAATTTGGCTCATCCCATTGTCGATCATCGTCCGCGGGAATAAACAAACTATCATAATCGATGCGTCTTGTAGGCACATTATCCCCTTCACTTTGGCGGGCTGAGGCCTGGACAGGGGGCTGAGTAGTTCTACTTGCAGGTGGGGGCATCTGCTCCGCCGTGGGAACATTCTTAAAGCGATTCACCTGCACTGGCCGTGGTGTCTGCCTGGCAGATAGTTCAGGTGTGCCTGTTCGCGATGCACTTGGTGCCTCATCGTCTGCTTCGCCTCTTGTCATTAGTGTGAACTCGCAAGTCACCCCTTCAAACTCGTATGCCAATTGCAGCGGACGGCAGGGACGAGTATATCGAGCTGTTACAATCACCTTTGCCGTGTCCGCGTGTGTAATCACAGCCTTGAAGTCTTTGACGTTGATTGCAACATGCAGATTCTCTTCAACCATGAATTCTTCAAAGTCCTTTGTCTCAATAGCCACAGATGTGTGGACTGGCTGCTTGAGGATCTCTGGAAAGCCATATCAGCAGGAGTCGAAAGAAGATAGATTAGAACAGAATCACATAACCCAACCTTTTCCATCAGTCACCTTCGTGGTAAAACTCGTAAAGATAGCTTTGCCGTTTTCGGAATAGATGTCCAGCTGCTCGGCAGAAGGGCTGAAATGCTCGATAATCTCCCGTAGAAACTTCGATTCGATTGCCCATTGATTTTTGGTCTTCGTCCTGTCGAAGACTGCGTGCTGCACGGTTGCAGATTCGTAGGTCAATCTATATGATTTTACGACACCTGGGAGAGAGAACTAGCTCAGAAGAAGCAGCAGAACCCTCGGTAGCAGGTAGAATTTACCATGTCGGCAGATCATCTTTACAACAAGTCTGCACTCTGCTTCATCTGCAGTATCACGTAACTCCACATCACAGCGTTCAATTGCAGTATCCTTATCCTTGAGATCACTTGTTCGGCCCTTGAACACGGAAAGGAGGGCCTAGACAACGTCAGAACGATAGAACAAGACCAGGGAAGTGAGCGTACCTTGAGATATATCTGGCAGGAGAATCTGTCGGAAGAAATCTTCCTAGCTGCGGGATCATTCTTCCTTATACTAAATGAGAATTTCTCGAAGAACTTGTCGGCGTCGAAGACGAAAGAAGCATATGCTGTTTTTGTCAAATTAAGGGCACTCAGCCGAAGCTTGGGTGGTGCTTGTCAGCTGGCAGGCGTCACTTATTTTCTCATTTTTTCTGAACTTACTAGATCGTACTCGGCCTCTATAGAAACACTCTCGTTGAATTTGGAAAGACAGGTGAGTGCGTCGTGCAACCGGATCAATGCACTCGGAAGGAGTGAAAAGGATAAAGCAGCCATAATTATCGTATATGCCCACGCAGCCAGATAGTAAAAACTACACGGTCTTCCGGATTGGCTTCTCCCTTGTCCGCATAGAAGTTCTTCAGCTATTTGACTTGATGCGGAAGGCAGATCGACGTCTAGTTCGTATGTCGGCTCGCAAGCCACTCACTATCCAATACAGTAGGCGGCAATGGGCATGTGGCTTGCTTATATAATCGCTGCTGAACGCGTCGGGGCGCGCCCCAGACATCATCACCAGCGCTTCTCAAAAATTTCAAACCCATCGAAAATCTGCCTGTTGCTTCATTTTTGGACTGAGTGTTTGCATGTTATTGCGATTGCCAATTTTCCGCAGTGAAAATGGTGGTTGCATTGCCTGGAGACATCCTCTATATGATCTTCGATCTTCTCAAAGCTGAAAAGGATTACAATACCATATATCAATGCGCAGTATCTTCCCGTTTACTGGCCGAACCGGCTTTGATGGTTCTTTACCAGTGAGGAAAATACCATACCTTTTTGTTATGCGGAATTTGGCTGAGATAGAAAATTAGACTGTACGATACCTCTCCCGTGACAGGCGGCGACCCTGTGGATAAGCAGTGGAAACAGAGGAGATTTGGTGTATCTATAGCCGGTCTTAAGAACGAACAAGATGTAGTTGTTCGCAAATGGGCGCTGATGTGGCGTTCGATTATTCTGTCTACTTTTGGCAGGACGTATCTGCCTTACTACAGCTACATTCGGTGCCTGAATCTCACGGACCTCACCACTCTCCTTCATGATCACAGATTCACCGGGAAGATAAGAGAGTATAACCCCAAGTTGGACAATTGTTTGCTCTATCTCATAGATTCTGATTGGTTTTAGTGAGTTCTTCTCCCGTGAGATCGAAGATTACGTCTTTCATGACTATGAGCCCAAAGGAAGCAAACGGCTTCGTTCGTCGAGAAGTTCACAGGACGTTCCCTCGGTAGTCGAGAAGCTCGGATCCGGTGAGTATTTTAGTTCTCTTCTCTCTTGACCCTATCTTGATACATCTGCTTTGTCCGAACTGCCCGTATATACGTTTCATAACATCTAATTGTCTCCCAGCTATTGCAAGCAAGGCGAAATCGATAAGGGAGTTGAGAGGAGAAGGTGAGTTTGCGATTGACCGTGCCCGAAATTTAGTTCTATTCTAAACGTAAGCTTCTTCAGTCTCGCCTTCTCGTCTCATTGAATGGATACCCGGGTTGCCCCAATTAGAGACGCTGTCAATTTGGTCGGGAAACGCGCTGAGCCAGCAAGCTGGAGAAGAGATCGGCACCCACTGTCCAAAATTTAAGAGGCTTACGGTATATATGTGGTATGTTCCTGATCTTAAAAAGCCTATATGATCCACTATTCACAATGCCGTGCATAGGTTGAACGGTCCCACTGGAAATGCAGAGTCCGAATCTGAGCAGTTTCTGAACTCGCTGCAACCTCATACTCTAGAGTATTTTGAACTGATTGGCCACGCGCAACTAGGGCCTCGTTCCATAAGGGCAATAGGCGCCCACTTGAACTCACTCACAGAACTAAAATTGACAAATCTGGACATTGAACCAATTGCCGAATTGCCTTCGTTGACAGCGCCCCCAGCGCTGAAGGTTCTATCCCTGACAGACTCACGACCAGCTATAAGAGATGAAAATTTCTACAAAATCGTCTCGAATGTTGCGGATTGGCTAGCCAGCTGTAGAAACCTCCGACAGCTGGAGCTCCGGAAATTCCTGGACGACCCCGTCCTCCTGTCTCGAGCCCTTGTTGATGGTAAAGTCCGCCTGACGAGGCTGTCAGTCCGGGGCTATACGATGAGCAGCGCTCGTGCTTTCCATGAAGTTCTTGCCTCCCAGTCCTCTTTACAGTGCCTATATCTTCAGGGCGAAGGTAGCGAGGTCGATGAGGACCAAGCAGTGCTCGTCCAGGCCCTCGGGCAACTGAATAATCTTCGCGAACTTGATCTAAAAGACATATCGGACTATTTCACTCCAGATCACGTTGCGACACTTACGCCTTTCCTGCCTAAGCTCGAGCAGCTCACAATAAGCGGGTACAACTTCAATGACGAAGTGTGGAACTCACTCTTATGCCTTCCTAAACTGAAGAACCTGGTCATCCATGCGTTTAGCGAGTTCACGGCCCATGGGATCCTCGATTTCATCTCGCAGCTGGGTCCTGATAATGAAGGATTCAATTTGTCCATTTTGAATGCCACCTCGGACGCCTATGTCCCAGCAGAGGCACGAGTAGTAATCCGCGATACTCTCGCACGTAATGTGGATGGAACCTTCGATTTTGAACTAGCCCGCGGTGAGTCAATTTCTGATGTTGTTCTTGAAGTCGATGTAGCAACTGACTGCGCACAGAGGAGTACACTGAATCGGAGGGAGATGAGGATTAGCTTTTTCATTAGTCGAACGGCAGGCAAAGGATATTCAAAATATCTGGTCGGAATAATGGCCTTGGATAGGCTAGAAATTTTGGGAACTCCATCAAACAATATAGGGCTTTGGCATCGATTTAGTTTTATTCTTGAAGCAGGATGTAAGAATAAGAATCTTGTCTGCGTCAGTTGACAAGTTCTTTGACTTTGTTCTAGACGTTAAAAGTCTGGGTGAAATGTCTGGCTCTGCTTGAGTGGGCACCTAATTCAATTTCCATTTCTGGTACCGAGACATGAGATTGTATCAGAAGAAACGGTAGCAAAAGGCTGGAGAATTCGAAGTCGAGTCCCACATTTATGGATGAATTGGGTAGTATTATGTTGCCGTATGGAGTAACACGACCTTTACGGGCTTGGCGGGGAACACGCGTTGCGGTCGCGTGTCGATCGGCGCACCGCGCGTCCGCATCCCTACGTGTATCGATCCATGCTCTCCGCCCTCGCCAAGTTCCATTCAACCTCCATAGTCAACACAGGCTAGGTCCTCTCCGCCTTTTCTTCATGTATTCATATCGAAATTGAATGGAGTGAAATCAACGACATCGTCCCTCCACAATGGCTGCCCGCGCGAAATTGGAAGAGCTGCGAGCTCTCCGCGCCGCCGGCAAGAAACGCCTTTCTACATACGAGATTGAAGATCAAGGTGACATTTACGAGGAGGTCGACGATGAAGGCTACAAGAAACTTCTCCGGCAGCGTCTCGACGAGGATGACTTCGTTGTCGACGACAATGGCGCTGGATACGCAGACGACGGTCGTGAAGTCTGGAGCGACGATCGAATGATTGACAGCGGCAGCGAAAGCGAAGAACCTGTGAGGGGAAAGGCGGCGAAGAGAAAACGCGAGGAGGAGAAGCAGAGGAAAGAGAAGATTAATAATGGCATCTCCAAGTATTTCAGCAGCAGCGCTGCGGCCTCTGCTCCCAAACCAAAAGTGGGTGCCTCCAGCTCTTGCAGCGCTTTTGCATGGTCTAACATCTCAAAAATAGTCTGTCGCTACCGCAGAGGATGAGGCATTCATGGCGGATCTTCTGGGCGAAGTCGATTCCAATATTCTTCCTACACATATACCGTCTAGAAACGTGGTCAAGTCTGAGACGCGACGAAAAGTTCGAATCCTTTCACCACCATTATCCGAAAATCCCAAGCCAACTCGAGAGAAGGGGAACGCTCCTGAGCTTCAGTCTCCAGCCGAACAGCCTCAGCTCAACCTTGATGACGACGAGCCTCTTCCGGGCGGCGGTGATGATGATGACAACGTTCCAATGAGCGATCCAACGCCGTCCTCTCCTATAACCAAGGCGGTAGAACGGAAATCTTCTGCTCCCATAAAGGTTGAGGAGAACGAGGAGGAGGATGACTTGATGGATATTGCAGAAGCCACTGGGCACCATGACAGCAAGGTCACCAGCGTAAACATGACAGGCAGCCGCCCCCCACCAAAGATCAAAAAGGAGGCTTATCCGTCACCCATGAGCTCCTCTCCACCGAGGGTCACATCTGACGCCGTAGATGCTTCGTGGAACGATGTCACCAACAAACTCAACGTCCTCAGCAGCCCTGCCACAGAGACCCGTACGTTTGGTAAATTACGAGCTCAAGATGCCATCGAAGAGGATGGGAGCCTGCGAATGTTTTGGCTGGACTACGCAGAGGTCAATGGCAGCTTATGTCTGTTCGGAAAAGTAAAGAACAAACAGACCGGCTCATATGTTAGCGCATTCGTCAAGATCGACAACATCCTGCGAAAGCTCTACTTCCTTCCCCGAGAGTACAGGCATAAGAATGGTAGAGACACAGATGAAGAGGTGGATATGGAAGACGTCTATCGTGAAGTCGACGAAATAATGTCGAGACTCAGGGTGGGCATGCACAAGATCAAACCGTGTACACGAAAGTATGCCTTTGAGCTGCCCGACATTCCAAAGGAGGCGGAGTATTTGAAACTTCTCTACCCATATGACAAGCCCGCATTACCTATGGACTTGAAGGGTGAGACATTTTCCCACGTCTTTGGTACTAATACCGCCCTCTTTGAACAGTTTGTCCTCTGGAAGAACATTATGGGTCCTTGCTGGCTCAAAATTGAGGAGGCCGATTTCACTGCTGTCAACAATGCCTCATGGTGCAAGCTCGAATGCCAGGTTTCCAAACCGGCGCTTATCAACCCTATTCCCGACTCCGAGAACATGGAGGCTCCTCCCTTGACGCTCATGAGTCTTTCGTTCAGGACCCAATTCAACGTCAAGGAGAACACGCAGGAGATACTCGTGGCGAGTGCAAGAGTCTATGAGAACGTCTCTATAACCGACACGACACCGCCAGAGAAGCTCCCTTGCAAGACCTTTACAGTTATGCGGCCTCCCGGATCCGCATATCCAATGGGTTTTGAGGCGGAGACGAAGAAACGGCGGGGTACCTACATATTGGAGAAGAGCGAGCAGTTCCTCTTGAGCAAATTCCTGGCCCTATTTGAGAAGATGGATCCCGATGTCCTCATGGGCCACCAGCTTCAAGAAGTTGACCTCGGTATTCTGTTGAACAGAATGAAAGAGAAAAAGACACCCGGTTGGCATCGTATTGGCCGCTTGAAGCGTGGAGAGTGGCCGAAGAATTTCAACAAGGGTGGTGGCTTCTTCGCCGACAGGCATCTTGTGGCTGGGCGATTGGTGTGTGATATCGCGAATGACATGGGCAAGGTGAGATCGTCAATGGTTTATGCGAAATTCTAGATCTAACACACAATAGTCTCTAACGACGAAATGTCAATCGTGGAGTTTGACCGAGATGTGTGAACTGTACCTGCCAGAAGGTAATACACGTCGAGATTTGGACAATGAAACGGCGTTGAAGACCTGGGCAACAACAAAAGAGGGTCTCATGAACTATGTCAGCCACTGCGACGCAGACACTTACTTCATCGCTGCGTTGGTGCTGCGTTTACAGATGCTCTCACTGACGAAGGTTCTCACAAACCTTGCTGGCAATTCCTGGGCTAGGACCCTCAGCGGCACAAGAGCTGAACGAAACGAGTATATTCTGCTGCATGAGTTCTATCGCAACAAATATATCTGTCCCGACAAGTACTCAACGAAGCAGCAGCAGAGATCTGAAGAGAAAATCCTCGATGGTGATGACGACAACGTCGATACCAAAAAGAAAGAAAAATACAAGGGTGGTCTCGTCTTTGAGCCCGAAAAGGGTCTCTATGACAAGTATGTCTTGGTGATGGACTTCAACAGTCTGTACCCCAGTATCATCCAGGAGTACAATATCTGCTTCACGACAGTCGATCGCACGGCAACTGTAGGTTCTTTTTTCCCTTCAGACGTTCTGCTTCCACTAACCTCCCGTTAGGCTGAAAATGAAAACGAAGAAAAGGTTCCCGAAGTTCCTTCCCCTGACCAAGAACAGGGAATCCTGCCTCGTCTTATTGCCACGCTTGTTAGTCGTCGACGAGAAGTAAAGAAGCTGATGAAAGACAAGCGTGCTACGCCAGAGCAACTTGCGCTGTGGGACACTAAGCAGTTGGCCTTGAAGCTTACCGCCAACTCCATGTATGGGTGTCTGGGATATACACAATCTCGATTTTATGCTCGCCCCCTCGCAATGCTTACGACTTTCAAGGGTCGTGAGATTCTCAGAAGCACCAAGGAGCTTGCCGAGAGCAAGCAGCTGAAGGTCATCTACGGTGATACTGACTCAGTCATGATCAACACGAACATGGACAACATTAGCGATGCTCTCAAGGTTGGGGAGGAGTTCAAGAAATCCGTCAATGAACGGTACAAACTGTTGGAGATCGATATTGACAACGTTTTCCGCCGCCTTCTCCTACATGCAAAAAAGAAGTATGCTGCCATCAACGTCACAGAAATGGATGGCAAATACGTCGATAAGCTGGAGGTAAAGGGATTAGACATGAAGAGACGAGAATACTGTGCCCTGTCAAAGGAGGTGTCTCAAAAACTTTTAAACGAGCTTCTTTCTGGTGAGGATCAAGAGCTGGTCCTCAACAGAGTCCATGACTACTTGCGCGATCTCGCCAGTAGTATGAGGGAATTCAAAATACCTATACAAAAATATGTCATCTACACGGTATGCCCTGAACCGAGGACAGATTTGTGTGCGATAAGCTAATATCGCTGCAGAAACTTTCCAAGAGACCTGATGAATATCCCAATAAAGAGACAATGCCACCAGCGCAGGTCGCTCTTCGTGAAATCGCGCGCGGGAAGACTATTAGGCCAAACGATGTAATTTCCTATATCGTTACAAACGGAGACTCCGAGACCGCTTCACTGCCCCCTGCAAAGCGCTCATACACGCTCCAAGATGTCATGAAGCCAGACTCCGGTCTGAAGCCCGATATCGAGTATTATCTCATTAAACAAATTTTCCCACCTATCGAGCGTCTTTGTGCTCCCGTTCCTGGCACAGATGCTGTTCGCCTTGCTGAGTGTCTAGGTCTCGACGTTCGCAAATACCAGATCAATACCTCTAGCACGAACAATCAGCAGAATACGGAGATCTTCCCTCTGGAATCACAGATCCCGGATTCTGTGCGTTTCCAGAACGCAGTGCGATTCACTCTTCGCTGTCGATTCTGCCACGAGCGATCAATGTTCGAAGGATTGGTCGCCTCGTCTCACATGTGTACACCACACGGTCTGGTTTGCCCAAACAAGAGTTGTGGGAAACAGTTCTCGGTCCTTTCTATCATAGCTCAGCTTGAGAGCCAGATTCGTGCACAAACGTCCAAGTACTACGAAGGCTGGCTTGTGTGCGACGACCCTGCCTGCGGCAACAGGACGCGACAGATGAGCGTCTATGGCCACCGTTGTCTCGGTCCTCGCGGCCGCGCAGAAGGCTGCCTTGGTCGCATGCGGTATGAGTACACGGAAAAGCAACTGTACAACCAGCTTCTCTATTATGCCGGTCTCTGGGACGTGGACAAGGCAAAGGCAGTTGCTGAGAAAGAGACTAGTGGCGAGAAGAAGGAGAGCATAATGGCTCTGGTAGAGTGGAATCGAACAAGATTCGGAACTATCAAGGGGGTTGTTGATGGCTACTTGAAGAAATGTGGACGACAATGGGTTGATATGGACACTCTGTTTAGCTTCATGTTGGCATAGGGCACAGGTGGCGTTGGTCTTTCTCGGTGCATTTTGTATATATTGAGACGTTACATGCTGGGATACTGCTTTTATGCATGGCTTGATTGCTTGATGACCTAGGCTTGGGTAATTGATGATTGAAATAATATTAAGAGGTTGATTTGCCGTCACTCGCATAACGGTAATTACGTCCCACTTGGTGTCCATATTTGATAACCTTAGACCCCGGGGACCGCAAATTTAGTAGCCCCCGATCGCGCGCACTTCTTTTCGCGACCCATCTCTGCTCCTCCGACTCGAGCCACATACATCGGGCCAGATCTATCAAGACATATATCAATATGTCTGTAAAGCGGGTCCTGGTAATAGCAGGATCAGATAGCTCGGGTGGCGCGTGCGTACACCAACCTCCGATGGGGTCCCGATGGGATTCCCCAGTTCCCTCATTGATCAACCATCAATTGGAGAGCATCAGAAGCTAACATAAAGAACAATCTGAAACCAGTGGCCTCGAGGCTGATCAGAGAGTACTCGCTGCGCATGGTTGCTATGCGCTTACAGCGACGACCGGCCTGACAGCCCAGAACACCCTGGGCGTCCAGGACATCTTTGTCGTGCCGGCAGCGTTTGTGAGGAAGCAGATCAAAGCTGCTCTCGAGGATGTCGGAGCCGACGTGGTGAAGCTTGGTAAGATATATTTTTAATACTTTTTTTCCCTTTCGGAGTTCCCAGTTTGTAACATCCGTTGTCTAATTTTTCACTCCACGCTCTCAAGGCATGCTGTCATCTGCGGAGACGGTTGAAGTCATTGCAGAGGCGCTGGTTACGCATGGAGTTTCCCGAGTAGTATTGGATCCTGTATATACCCCTTTCCTGTTTCTTCTCTTTATTTTCCTTATCTTACTCTCGTCAAAGGTCATGGTATCCACGAGCGGTTCGCAATTACTACCGCGGGACGCAGTTAGGGGTGTCCGAACAAAACTGCTCCCTCTAACTACTGTTCTGACGCCAAATATCCCTGAGGCGAAGCTATTGCTCGAAGATGCAGGGATTAGTTATCAAGATCCCCAGAGCGTTGACGATATGATCCAACTCGCCAAGCAGATTCGCGAGCTGGGGCCCAAGAACGTCCTGCTCAAAGGCGGTCATCTGCCTTTGACGAAGGAGCGCAAGGCTGCCAAAAGTCACGAAGAGGCATCAATCGTCATAGACGTGCTTTACGATGGAGAAAATGCGATACTCTTTGAAACTGACTTCCTTACTTCGAAAAATACCCACGGCACCGGTTGTTCGCTCGCCTCTGCGATTGCGGCGAACCTAGCGTCAGGGAAAGATATGGTGCGATCAGTGCGAAGCGCCGTCAGATTTGTGGAGGCGGGGATCAAGACGAGCGTTGATATTGGAAAAGGAAATGGCCCGATTAATCATTTTCACTCGGTCTATTCGCTGCCCTTTGCACCGTATGCCTTCCAAGTTTCCCTCCTCTATATGCCAGTGCGCAATACACTCCTAGTTGTGCCATTGCTAACTAAAATCCAGCGGTCGATTCTTGGAATATATCCTCGACCGTCCGGACGTCAAACAAGTATGGAAGGCTTTCACGGAGCACGAATTTGTCGCCGGTTTGGGCAGCGGTACGCTCCCAGTTGAGAGATTCAAAGAATATCTCATACAAGACTATCTATACCTTGTACGCAATGCTATATCAGGCCGCTATTCTATGATATCACTGACGGAACCTCAGGTCCACTTTGCCCGAAGCAATGCATTGGCAGCATACAAGGCGAAAACCCTGGAATCTACTGCTGCGGTGAGCATATCCTTTACTCTCGGATCAAGTATATCTTGCTTACGCGTGCAAATTTCTCTATTTAGTCTGCTAGAATCGTGCTGCACATCGAGAAGGAGATGGCACTCCACTTAGATTATTGTGCCTCCTTTGGTCTCTCGAAGGAAGAAATAGAGAGTTACCCTGAGACACAAGGTACCATGCTTTCCTTGGCCCGATTCAGTGAACATTCTCAGCACGTACAGGAGCACTTGCTGACATAGCGGCTTCCAGCGTGCACCGCCTACAGCAGATATATCCTTGACATAGGTCAATCGGAAGATTGGCTTGCACTCCAGATGGCGCTCGCGCCATGCCTGATTGGCTACGGTGCAATCGCCCAACGACTATATAGAGAGAAAAGCAGCAAGAGAGAAGGGAACAGGTACTGGAAATGGATAGAGAACTATGTTGCGGAGGACTATACGCAGGCGGTAGAGATCGGATCAGGTACGACTCACGCCACAGCCTATGAACGTTCCTACATCTAACTCGCTCGCAGCACTCTTGGAAAAGCACATGAGGACGGTTTCTCCCAGTCGGCTGGAAGACCTAATTAAGATATTTATCCGGGCGACGGAGTTGGAAATTGGTTTCTGGGACATGGGACTGGGTGGCAAATGAATAATAGGTCCGGGAAGGCCCACAGCGTGAGAAGGCTTCCAGAAGGATAGCTAGGGCAATGACTCAATGAGAAGACTCGGAAGAGCAAGTCCTGCGTAGTACTAATCCAGTAGCGTTCCAGCAAAAATAAAATCCAGAAAGAAAAGGCCGTGGTGGTCCAGTGACGTGCAACCGTGGCTCGCGGTGACAGAAAGAGCCGGTGAAGGTGCCGGGATGGCTAAGCGCCGACTTTTCAGGCGCTAAACCGCTTTGGAAATTTTTCTGGCTCCCAAGCGCCTTCCGCTTTGCCTCCAGACTCCTTCCCTCACCTCTTTTCTTCACTGTGCCATCTCCGTCTCTCCCTCTCCTCTGCATCCCGCCTCTTTTCCCTCTTCCTTCAGTCCTCTGTCACTTTTACACGCCTGGTGGACGTGAGCTGCGCGTCATAGCCAGTCCGTTTCTTTTCCCGTTCCCAGGTCTACGTGTCTCGGGTTTTTCCCGTTCCTTAGACGGTCGCTTCTCGGTTTCGACTCCGACAACACCGCAAGGACTCAATCATGTCGTACGGAGGCGACTACGGCTCTCGCAGCTCCTACGGAGGCCACTCTAGGTAAGCCGCCGTCATTTCGTTCTATCTGTGATAGTGTTGTGTCTTGGGGGTCGGATATCTGTGTTATCAGTCACAGACGCGGATGGAATTCAAATTCTGCTCGGGATCTACTGGCGTCGCTTGTTTCCCGGTCTAGCCGAGATTCGCGCTGTGTTTACAACAGCAGCCTGCTAATAGCAACACTTCCATTTGGATGTTTGGAGAATTTTTTCGCGCAGCAGCTAACGCGTTGGCTCAAGGAGCAACGGTTACCACGGTGGCGGCGGATACTCGAATGGCTACCACGGAGGTTCTCATGGATACTCCGGCGGCTACGGAGGAGGCCATAGAGGCGGAGACAGAATGTCCAACCTCGGGTCTGGCCTCAAGGCGCAGAATTGGGGTAGGTTTCATGTCCCAACAGAAACTTCAGATGACGATGCTGACTATAATGCTCCAGATCTCTCTACTCTGCCGAAGTTTGAGAAATCCTTCTACAAGGAACACCCTAATGTCACCGCACGCTCTGCCGAGGAAGTGGAGCGGTTTCGCAGGGAACATGAAATCACCGTACAAGGAAGGAATGTCCCCCGTCCGGTAGAGACTTTCGATGAGGCTGGCTTCCCGCAATATGTTCTCAACGAAGTGAAAGCTCAAGGATTCGAGCGCCCTACGGCCATTCAGGCTCAGGGTTGGCCCATGGCTCTTTCCGGACGCGATGTCGTCGGTATTGCAGAAACCGGATCTGGAAAGACTCTGACCTACTGTCTCCCGGCTATTGTCCACATCAACGCCCAGCCTCTTCTAGCCCCCGGAGATGGTCCTATTGTCCTTGTTCTTGCTCCCACCCGTGAACTGGCCGTTCAGATTCAGGCCGAAATGACCAAGTTCGGGAAATCCTCCCGTATTCGAAACACTTGCGTCTATGGCGGTGTTCCCAAGGGACCTCAGATCCGTGACCTTGCCCGCGGTGTGGAAGTCTGCATTGCCACTCCCGGTCGTTTGATCGATATGCTGGAGGCCGGAAAGACCAACCTCCGCCGTGTTACCTATCTCGTTCTCGATGAAGCAGATCGTATGCTTGACATGGGTTTCGAACCCCAGATTCGCAAGATCGTCTCTCAGATTCGTCCTGACAGGCAGACCTGCATGTGGTCCGCAACATGGCCCAAGGAAGTCCGCCAGCTGGCACAGGATTTCTTGCACGACTACATCCAGGTCAATATTGGTTCCATGGACCTGTCTGCTAACCACAGGATTACCCAAATTGTGGAGATTGTCTCCGAGTTTGAGAAGCGTGACAGGATGATCAAGCACTTGGAGCGAATTATGGACAACCGTAACAACAAAGTCCTGATCTTCACTGGCACCAAGCGTGTCGCTGATGATATCACTCGCTTCCTTCGCCAGGACGGCTGGCCAGCGCTATGTAAGTTTGCACCCTTTTCCGATCCGCCTATGATCGCATACTGACCGATCCGTCCAGCTATCCACGGTGATAAACAGCAAAATGAGCGCGATTGGGTCTTGAGCGAGTTCAAATCCGGCAAGAGCCCGATCATGGTCGCCACTGATGTGGCTTCCCGTGGTATTGGTATGATGAAATGCGATCTCCCCTCCCTCACCCCATTCCCCCCTCCCCTCCTCACCCGTATTGACGTCGTGTGAACAATGGCACGGTGCTTTGCTCTCTGAAACATGTTGGTATACATGACTCGTCCAGGCTTCTCGGGTCTTCTCATGGTTCTCATGCCAGGAGGACCTTGGACTTACAGTGCAGTTAGCAGATGTGCTTCTTGACTCTCCAGCTCTACCTCACAGCCCGCAGGTGGAGACGTGGGTCTCTTAGTTGAACTTGTTCAAGCTGCATTCCAAGGTTACTCCAGGACCGCGATGGTTGCCAGCTCACGGACTCACCGTAATGGATCTTAAAATGAGTCCAAGAGAGTGTTGCATCAAGTCTCACACGACTGAGAAAAGGGCCCAGGCCACGTTGCTTTTCCACTATTGCTCTGTTTGCTAACATAAGTGTGTTGAAGATGTTCGCGACATCACTCATGTGATTAACTATGACTATCCGAACAACTCGGAAGATTATGTTCACCGTATCGGTCGAACTGGTCGCGCCGGTGCCAAGGGAACCGCGATCACCTTCTTCACCACTGACAGTAAGTGTTCCATGACGCATTCTGGAAACTGTCTTTTTGCTAACATTCCTTCCTCAGATGCTAAGCAGGCTCGTGACTTGGTTACCATTCTCACTGAGGCCAAGCAGCAGATTGATCCTCGCCTTGCAGAGATGGCTCGCTACAGCGGCGGTGGTGGCGGCGACCGCCATGGTCGCTGGGGTGGTCGTGGTGGCCGCGGACGTGGTGGCTTGACTGCCTCCAACGCCGCTCCCCTTGGTCCCAACCGACGCTGGTAAAACATTGCTACACGCGATGTAGCATCCAGTTTGATGAACTGATCATATTTACCTTTACTCGAAACCGGTAATTCTTCTCGATTTTTCTATCTCATTCCGGCACAGGTGGCGTTTGTCGATTTTATGATAGATAGTCGGTTTCAAACATCACAGGTTTCCTCGAGAGAGATTATGTGTCTACAGATCGTCCGCGTTTGGTACCAGCAGACTCGAAACTGGATCCGCCGGTATTAGATTTCCTGCTTAGAGCAGATTCATTTCTCTGTCTTTATTTGACTGTGGTTCAGTCACGTTGAGACCTTCTCCAGCCCCTCGGCGGTAAAGGCGGGTATTCGTTTAGAAGACCTCGGGCTGAGCTTAGTATGCCCATGCCGGCGAGATATTGCACGAAATGGTGCTAGTGTGTTTCTATTTCCATGGCTTTGAGCTGTATCCAGTATTCACTTTGGGATTAGTGCGCGCTGGCACTGTTCACAGTGTGGATTGACGAAGCTAGGGCATTGACATTGGACGAATCAGAAATATTATCATTTGAGATTGTATGTCGTAGGCCAATATAGAATCGATCTATGACCATAGCCAACTATTCCTATTACGCAGGATATAAGGTGTATTATATGAGGCATGCATGAAATAAATTGTGCACTAAGTAGGAGGGTTGAGATCCAACGCGGGCCAAGTGCCGGAATCCTGGAGTCTAGTCCTTCCAATCTCCCAGTTGTGTATGCACATAGAGAAACAATCAAGCTTGATTTCAAATGTTACAGCATTACGACTACTCGCCTCAGATCTCTCCTCTAAGGAGTCCTGGTGACTAAAAAGGCTGTTTAATAACCTGGGCAAGAATGGTGATCAAGCTTTCCGGCTCTCCGATACCTAGATAAAGTACTTACCATCGGGTACCGTCTAACCTGATGTCTAGAACCTTGATCAGTATGTACATGTACCTACCTAGTCGCAGGAGGTAAATACAATAATGAACTGAGAGGAGAGCTATATTGCAGGTACAGTACAGCTGAAGATGTTGCAACAACATCTCTATTCTACATTTGGGCACCTTACATCGTTTCTCCAAATACTACAAGAGGAACCTTTTCGATAGAATGTGATTTGAACTGAAACAGTGGATGTTATTAGCCTTCTTGAGCTCGAGTACAGAATGCTGCAATGTAAGTAGGGCCAGTAGATCCGGCTTTCTGGATTGCCAAGTGGGGTCTTCTGATGTGATGTTTATATTTGTTGTAGAGATGCATTTATCTGTATTAGAAGTCACTTCGTTTGTTGCATGCTGCTACGAGTAGTATTGCCTTTGCGGCAGTTATAGAGTGGTCGAGATGAGAATTGTCCGATAAGGTGTGTGTACTGCATGTGGATATATATTCTCAACCTGTCTTCAAGATGCAACATCATAGCACTATGGATCAATTGACCTGTTCTAGCTGACCAAGCAAATGATTCAGAATTGTGTTTGTCCTGCACAAGCCCACATGCATTTGCAGGCTGCAGCTCTCAGGCATTATTGCATCACTCTCGAAGGACTATATGCCTGTTTGAGTAAACGATAGAAATTATCAATGCAGCGACTCCTTACGCACTACAGATCAATTCCAATGGATATAGCCAGCAAAAAAAAAAAACGCAAAAAANANNACCAAAATACCCTG
>JGI26058J51888_1000228_pt1 | contig 39151 bp, 29 predicted proteins | sample HigsolmetaSP110D_FD_51888 | JGI IMG/M metagenome (IMG submission 51888) | reverse complement strand
AAAAAAAAAAAAAAAAAAAAAATTTCGCCGAGGTCAAGCCGACAAAGATCTGACAGCCTGCAAGTCCAACTAAGGTGCTGACAGCCCTGCCCCAGTTAGTGGACTTGCTGGCGCTGAATCTCAGTCGACTCGTCAAGTAAAAAAAGTTTTCACTGGTTTTTTTTTTTCGTCTCCTCAGCGCACCTTTTTGACCTTCCAGCTTCACTTCCATCTTTTAGCACATTTCACAGTCCAGCTGGGACTATGTTCAGTGCTGAACGAGATACGTACGGAGTACATGGTGCCCCGCTAGACCAAACTTCCCCGGACTTCTGTGGGCTTTACTAGCCCGACAGTCACATCTAGATTTAATACCGCCAGCGCCAGTGCACCATACGCAGCAGTAGATTGGTTCTGTGCTCGTCTGCTGTCTTCAAGCGCCTGTTAACTTGTTAAGTGCAGACCCGCCGCGCTTAAGGCTTCGAGATCTGGGTCCGCGCGGGACTGGATCTGGAGCCAAGACCTTTTGCAATGGGTCCAGATCTAATCTCAACCTTAGATCTTCTGTATGCCTCGAATCAAGACGGTCAGCGGCATCATCGGCAGAAGAGTGACTTGCGCAAATTGATTGTGGCAGGCCGTCTATCATCTCTCAAAATAGATCCTATTTTCTCAAATGAGTGAACTGGAGGGGTGGGATGCTTTTAAGCAAGCATCTAGACAACACAATCGACAAACTTGTTGCGTCCCACTACGGAGTCGGGGACAGAATACCTAACTCCGTCCTGTATGAAGAACTTTGCCAATGAGTATCATCAAGTGAATGTGAAGATCGCAGATTGTGAACTCTGGCCAGAAGATTTGACAGATGACCATAGTCACAATGGGTGCAGTATCTGAACCTCCTGTTCGATTTTCGCATGGTAACACGTCGGGAGATGGAGGTGCAACCCCAAAGTCTCATTGAGCGCTACGGTTGTTGGGGTGGTTACATGCTGACGTCTCTTGGCCCTGTTGGATCGGGAGGACTGTCTTGGCTGTCAGGCTGGGCAATCAATCGACTGACGCACTAACAGTACACAAGCAATCTTGGCAGAGCAGGTGCTTGTTCCTACAGTACTACAGAGGAAAAAAGCCTTTCATCCTTAGATTTAGAACCGCAAGGATCAAGTACCGATCGTATCCAGCACGAGCCCAGGCTAGTTCAAAAAAAAGTCCGCGCCGGGATGAAATATGGAAGGCGGATTCCCGCAGCGTGTGTTAAGTCAGCAGAAGGCCTTGTTTATACAATACGACTGTAACTAGTGAACGCTCTCGGACTACGGTCGACATGGTATCATCGGGATAGAACTCGGCACTGATGAATACCTTATATCTGATCCACGGCCCTGGCCCTGGCAGCGGGAGACCAGCCGGAGGAAGCCCATGCATCCTTGCTGAAAACTATATAGACGGCATTCACACGCTCCTAATACAAGCGAAACATGTATGGACTTGGAAGGGGGAAAAACGTTGCTTGGCATGTGACTCGATGTCTTGGTAAGGGTCAGGGGTTACTCAACCTTGAATAAGCATCCCATCCCCAAGAAAAGAGAAATGCTGTTTCTGACAGATTGCTTAGTTATCTGTCATGCCCTGGAGTGAGCCAGCCGACCTCGAACCGAGACATCAGGCCGTCGAAGGGCTCAGCACCGACCACTTCCCGTGCCCAGGACCGGCTGTTGTGATATCTCCGTGCAATGACTAAGACTCAGGAGCCATGAGTAATCCGTCGATTTTGACTACGGGCCGGTATACTTGGCAACCAGGGTCAGTATATATCGTGACTCAGGATGGACCACTGCCGGCGGACGAATTAGTCAGCTGACCTTGGGCCGACTCGGCCGTATCGAAGAATGTGCACCGCAACGGGATAATGTGGTTGTTGAAGCAGCTTCTTGTGAGGTAGCCTAGATGGACTATGACAAGCAGACCCCAACCTGGGGAATGCTACAGAGAAATGGAACGGGGAACAGGGACCTGGGACCCTCCAGCGACCATCCACTACCTTATCGACCGGCACTAACCAGATCGGCCGCTGATCCGATCGGGATCTTCGGCCACGTCACAATGGGTTAGCATCTGGGGATGTGGCTGTTCCTTGCGTTAGCGAGGTGCCGACACCAGGGTGCGCTCGGACCGGCGCACGCCGATACGACGCTCGAAGATGCTACCAGCCACGGGAAGGTTCTGGAAAAAGAACCGTTCAAAAAATTTTCTGCAGGGGAAAAATCAGGTCAAAATTGTGCAGCCTAGCCTAGCCTTCTGTAGCCGCGGTGCATGTGAACCGGGAACGTGGTGTTGGGCGCAAGCGTTGAATGGGCAGCAGTGGTGATCGTCATAGTCGGGGTCTGGGACGTGGCCGACAACACAACCGCCCCAAGAAAGATACCAGGCTCCGAGAGGAGCAGAAAGCGAGGACGAGCCTGAGACGCAAGGGGCCCTCCAGTGGCGGTGCACTCGCTTGATGCTGCAGGACGTTGGGAAGTTGGAGGAGATGCCGCTGAGCCCGCGGAGAAGTGAGGCTTGTCGCATTCCTTGGAGGGAACGGGCAGGGATACAGCCACAGCAGAATGAGGTCATCGCGAGCATCATCGGGCATCCCGGCATAAGGGAGGTTGATGCTAGTTGTGCGCGCTCCACTGCGATCGGCCTGCCAAGCGCGCCGGGAAGAGACGGAGCAGAGGCATGGCATGATGTATCGTATCGGGGTAACGACGCCGTCAGGACGATCCGGGCGCGGCCGGGGTATCGGCGATACCGTACTGCAGGTGCAGGCGCTGGGCTAGCGTCACCGCCGCGCGCCAGACGTCATGCCATGGGCCTTAAGAACAGCGTTGCTCGCCCGGGTTGAGACCGCACGTCCAGGCGGTTCAAGCACATAAGAAGCCATCGGTCGCCGTTGTCTGTGCCTGGCAGCCCTGCTTTTCGCCTCCTGTCCTGTCCTTGGCCCTATCTTCCTGCGCTCCATCATCTGGTCCGCCCTACCCAAGCGACGGGCGTTTCCCGATTCGGTCATTGCCCTCTGGGACCTCTCCGTCATTGACTCTTTGCGGTCGAGCCAGCACAGGCACTGCCAGGCACTACTGCTACACTACGACTCAGAAAGACGAAGAACAGACACAGACCCAGCCCTCCCTCGGACAGCGACTCTTGACTCCGTCGCTGCCTGCCCCGACCCTTCCAGACGCTTCGACTCAGCAGCACCGGCCGACGACAGCTTTTTCCGCAGCGTCGGATCTGAGGTCCCACGAGCCCGTCAGCGGCCGCGCCGGGCCCGTGGTCAGCGTCCGCGATCCTGCGATAAATACCCAGAGCTGCGCCGGTGGCGACTCGCTGGTCCCCCCCCCGTCCCCACCGCGCGACGTCTGCTGACGTCCCCGTCCGCGATGCTGGTGCATCCCGCCGTACGTAAGGATCTCATCACTGAACCGCCTTCTTCCTCCTTCCTCTGCGACAACAGCTTCATCCAGATACAAGACGACCAACTTCCTCCTGAGCTGCTTCAGGAGGGCCCGCTCTTCGAACAGCAGCAGCAACAGCGCGCGCTGCAGTCGCCCTTCCAGCCTTCCGTCGACTTCTTCTTCTCTCCGCCGTCTTCCGCATCCGCCTCGCCCGTCTTCTCCTCGCCGTCCTTCTCATCTACCCATTCTCCGGCGACGGCGGTCTCTACAGACTTCCCCGCCGCCTTCGACGGCGGCTTCGTCGAGGCGCCTTCGATGAGCAGCGCCTCGCCCTACAACCCCGCCATCCGAGTCCATCAGCCGACGTCATCACCGCTGCCTGCTCGACAGTATCATCCATATCACACCGCCTCGCCCATGTTGGCGCAACACGCGGGCAATCACAGTTGGGAAGGCGACGCCAACGTCCAGCTGCTCAGCCCGGCGGCCAGGGTTCAGAACGGCCTGTCGCGGAGGACAGGCCTGCAGGGACCGCAGAACAACAGCAACAACAGCAACAACAACAACAACAACAAGAAGGTCTCTCCCGGCTCGTCCGCAGCAGGAGATGCGCTTTCGCCACTCACATCGGGCGCACCGACTGGATACAACTCGCAGCAGACGACGTCGTCCTTTTCGCCGACGCTAAACGGCTTCGACCACAACCACACGTCCAATTCTTCCACCGTGTCCAAGCCGCTCCCGACGCCGGTGCAGACGCCGGTGCAGAACTCTTTCCTGGCTGCGCCTTTCCAGAACTACGACCCATCCTCGCAGAATGGTAACAACGCCGAAGCGGAGATGGCTATGAGACGGGCGGTCCTCGAGCAGCAGCAGCAACAGGAGCAACAGCAGCAACAGCAACAGCAACAACAGCACCAGGGGACCACAGCGGAGGAGGAGGCTCCCTTCCACTACTCCCTGGCTCCCTCCGTCTCGAGTCTGGGTCACAACTCGCCTGCCACTCCGCAAACGACCTACGACGACCTCGACGATGGTTCGAAGGCGATAGCCCATGGTGAGGACCGATTTCCTGACGTTGACAGGTGGATGGATGAATACTTACGTCTCGATGCGCTTTCAGACTTTGGCGGCCAGAACGCTACGACGGTCCCGATCGGGGTTCCCAAGTTGAACAGGACCATCTCCGACATCTACCAGGACGAGCTCTACAACACCGGGATCATTCCCACACCGCAGGTCCGCAAGCCGTCCCAGAACCAGAACCAAAACCTCTTGACGGCACCGTACCGCAACCTCTTTGCGGACCGTCTGCAGGCTGCGCACCAGGGGCACCTGTCTGCGCGATCGCAGTCGCCCGCGACCACGCTAAACCGCGACCGCTCGCCCTTCCGCCAAGGATCGCCGCTGGCTGCCGAGTTCAACACCGCGCCTCTGCAGCAGCCCAGTCTGGCAGCGAATATGCAGCTGACGCAGAACGGGATGAACATTGGGCAGCACGACAACCAGGGAGAGCCCAAGACGATCTCGCCCAAAGATGCGCTGCTCGAGTACCATGAAGGCACCGAGGACGCCGGGATGCCGCCGCTGTTCCCGACGAACGGGTCCGACTTCCAGATCGGCGACACTACGCTGGGGGTACTACGACGGGAGAGTTCCTCCGCCTTCCAGCCGACGCAGAACTACAACCCGATGGAGGCATTCCCGAACCAATACGCGCAGCAGGCAGCCAACATGCGCCAGCAGTATCCCTTCATGCCACCGCAGCAGCCGCAGCAGCATCCTCGCCGCCAGCCTCAGCAACAGCAGCTCCATACCGACAACAACCTGGCGCATCACGCGCTCTCCACCGCCGGCGATACGCAGCCCACGATCACGATCACTACCGCTGCGCAGGGACAGCAGCCGCTGACGACCCAGGCGCCGAGCGAGACGGTGCAACGGCCTGACAGTACGGCGTCGGACTCTGGGACCTACACCTGCACCTACCACGGCTGCCCTCTGCGCTTCGAGACGCCGGCCAAGCTCCAGAAGCACAAGCGCGAGGCGCACCGCTCGACCACGCCCGGACACCTGGCCGGACGCGACGGCGTGGTGCGCAGCTCCCAGGCGGGCCCGCACAAGTGCGAGCGGATCAACCCGTCGACGGGCAAGCCGTGCAACTCGATCTTCTCGCGGCCCTACGACCTGACGCGGCACGAGGACACGATCCACAACGCCCGCAAGCAGAAGGTCCGGTGTCACCTGTGCGCCGAGGAGAAGACGTTCTCGCGCAACGACGCCCTGACGAGGCACATGCGCGTGGTGCACCCGGACGTCGACTGGCCGGGCAAGCAGAAGCGGAAGAGCAGGGACTGAGCGTCGACCGTCTCTGGCGCTACACGTCTGGTTGCTCCGCGACGCGGCCTATCAGTGCGGGCAGCAGAGTGAAGCGACCAGGGGCGTGTCTTTGATGCTCCGTCATGATGTGATGCGCTCCCGGCCGGGCGGCGCCACGGACGTCATGCGCTAGCCCGAAGCGGGCAGGCGCGTCCTGCCCGCCCGGATCGGCGGCCGCGCCTGCCGCTTGCGGACAGGCGGCCTTGCGGCCTGCGCGCCCGCCGGTCGTGACGTCATGGACGCCGCGGCGGTCGCGCAGCGTCGAGCACCTTCGTCGACCTTCTTTGTGTCTCACCTCTCCATCATGGCCCTGATGATGTTTTGGACATCTCGCGCTGCCCGAGTCCGGCTGTCTCGGCACGTCATCTTGCTTGCAAGCTGTTTCACCCGTTTGTCTCATCTCGTCGCTCCGAGCAGATTGGATCACACGCTACTTCCTCTGATTTCCTTTGCAACACGCATTTGACGACTCTGTGACTGGTTACGCTGTATCATACATCCATGTACTGTACGATTGCTACGTCATGACGTCTCTGATCACTACGCCTTAATCACCATCTTGCTTTGCTTTGCCTTGATCGGGTTGGCTTACGTGCATTTGGGCTGGGTTGGTGGTACATACATAGCCGAGGCACCTTTCGTACAGCTTGCATGCTTCGCTTTGTTTACGCTGCTCCTGTTTATGCTTGTGGTTGTGGTTTTGGGTTTACTTTGTATAGTATGGGAATGTTCTATGTGTATGATATGATTGATTTGGTTACGGGTACAGATGCTGATAGACGAGAACGAGAAAAGAACGGCATGAAAAGCAGTCTGAATATGATTGTTAATATCGGCTCGACATACAACGATCCTTCCAGAATTCTGTACTTGCATATCCAATCGCTAGAGCTTCTTTCTTCCTTGGTCAGGTTGTTCCTCTTGGATCGATCAATGGGGCGCAGCACATTGATCATCTGTCTGCTGACGCAATAGACGTCATCTACATCTACAGATGGATACGGATGCACAGTACCTGACTGGTGGGTAGTAGTAGCGAGCAGAACTAGCGGGGAAGGACCGCGGCGGGGTCCTTGCTCCTGCTCGTGCCCTGCATACATTCCTACCTGTGCATACATACATACCTAGTGCCTAATAATATTATACCTAATATTGGTATCATCATGTACTTGCTCGATGTATGGGGGTAGATCGGTCGATGGGCAGTAGGAAAGGAAAGCAAAAGCCAAAGCAAGCTGGAAGCTGCTTCACAGACGCACCTGAGCTAGCTTGATCTGTCTGTTCCCTAGATAGGTCAGTTGGTCGGTGCGGGGAAGGGAAGAGGGGAAAAGAAAAAAAAAGCTAGATTAGATCATCTAGCTAGCTGGTGAGTGATAGGTAGGTATTAGGACAGTATCTACATAGGTATGTACATGCGTGTACTTGGTCGTTAGGTACTATGTATGTAGGTAGGTTAGATAGTTTGATTGCGCCTATCCCTGGCTGTCTTCTCAACTTTATGGACGAGCTTCGTGCCCGGTCTCTCCATCACATCAAGCAAGAGCTGCCGCCTGAGTTATAAAATCCCAGCTCTGACATGGTTGTCAGGTTTACAATCATTGATAAAGCACTCTGGCTGGGAGATGTTCTTTAATGCGCTGAGGTTCGCGACTCGGCTTGTTTTGGTAGCTGATCCGTGTGCGTCGAGCCTCCACACAGACTGAGCGTTAGTCGCAAAATCCAATTTCAGCGACATCATGCCTTTGGTATGAACACTCGGGTTGCCGGATTTGACACAGCGTAGTCTATTCAACTTGTACATGTATGAACGTCTATGCAAGGAATTTTCAGCTGTTGTCTTGTATCATATCATATTGATCTCCTTGATATACCCATTTATTATGCTAAAAAGGAAACTTCCTTTTTTTTTTTCTCCTTCTCTTGATGCTTTTTGCTTCCTGCATTGTCAAGTCATGGACAGCCCATAGCCAGACAGAATGTTGAGCCTGTCTGGGCTGCAATGTAGGCTTATTGAATGCATCTCTACTCCGTAATATTCAGTGCTGCTTCATCTTAAAAAGAGCTGACCCAGGTCTCCAAAGCCTTTCCCTTTCAAAGCAGTTATAAATTCTATAGCGCATTATCCTGCAGTTCTCCGGAATTGATCTGCATGCTAAATAGTTCCATGCATGCTTCCAAAGGCCTGACTTACAGGACACTCCCACTAAACAAGCAGTACTCTGAGTACCCCTGGACTCTCGCCGAGAGGGGACCCCCCTTATCCCCCCCCCTCCTTCCCTCGGGAGGACTCGAGAACGTCACATCCAAGTGGAAGAGTAAACCGTCGGTGGACCCTGAAGCGGTCAATAAACATTGCAGGCCTTGAACTTGAATTGTTTTTTTTGCTGGGGGGTTTCAGCTTTTATCGCTACAGCTATCGGGCGGTATTGAAACGAGAATTTGGGCAACGGTGCAGATGAATATGGCATGCTTGATAGACGGAAGTAGTGTGCGCAGTGTGTGGCATTCCAAAATCACGGAGAGAGACGATTTTTTTTGTTTTGTTTCTTTTGGGAAATAGCTGAGCATCGGATCCGCACGGGAACAAGAGAGACAGACAGTAGGATGAAGGATGGATGAAGGAAAGTATGGAGGAGGAGGATGTATGCAGACACTGATACATACCCGTATGCTGAGCCCGGTGGGCCTGGGCCCAAGTCTCTAGAACAGAAATGGGGAGAAACTTATCAGAGCCTACACGCCTGTCTGAATCGGTCTGCCGTGTTTGAATTGTGGCAGTGTACGATTGGCTCGTCAACCATTCGTACGCTGAGGATTTCATGATGTGATGCCAAGAGGATATGGATCCTATGACTGGCATAAACCGCTACGGGCTTGTTATTTTCATGTACATCACTTCGTAAAACCACAACGTACGTGAAGAAATGAGACAGGAAGAAAAGAGGAAAAAGTAGTATTAGAGGATCTACATGAACTTTTATTTTTCTCTCTTTGTGGAATCTTCCAGATCCCGCTTTTCTTTTTGAAATCTCTTTTCTATATGCCATCAACATTTTTATCTTTCCAAAGCTTTTAGTCAGAGGGAGTATCAGGGAAACGGATCGCAATGTGGATAGATCGCATTCAAGCGCTGCCGTTGACTGCTGTCTTGCTGCCCATCACAGCGGCCTGGAGTTAAACACCGTTAGCTGGGACTTGTTCGTTCAACTGAGCAAAAACAATAGGATATATTCAGACGTACCCTTGCATCCTCGTACAGTGGCATGATGCCGGTCCAGAGTTCAAACTGCGCGTAATGTGTCAGTCATCTGGTCCGACCGCAGTAAGCTAGTCTCATGCAAGAGGATCTACTCACCTGATGCACGCCCTGTCCGACCAAGGCCTCCAGGCCGGGCACAGTAGTCCAACCAGCATCGGAAGCCAGCTGCATCAGCGCCGTCACGGCGGGCTTGTATGCCATCTCCAGGAAGACTCGAGGGACCCTGCTGTCCAGGGCGCCCGCTGGGACGCGGTCGATTTCCTGGGCTTTGTCGAACATGTGGCACAGCACTTCGCGCATGTTCGGGTCGACAGGCGAGTCGCCAGGGACCGTCCCGATGGCGACGTGCGGGATGGTCCCTATGTGTGCGAAGTCTTCCACGATGCGGATATTGTAGCCAGTGGGGAACGTCGAGACCATGCTCTGAAGCTTGGCGGCAGATCGCCCGAGGACGTAGATTGGGGAGTAACCCATACTGTGAAGGGCATAGATCGCGGCACGGGCGGTGCCTCCTCCGCCGATAACAATGCCGCTCGTTTTGCCCGACGAGCCGTGGGCGCCAGCGTTGCGCAAGCACCGTACCATCCCCTGCCAGTCTGTGTTGTGACCGATCAAGCGCGGCGGTTGGTCCTTGTTGGTTTTGACGGGAACTATCGTGTTCACCGCTCCAATTATCTCAGCCTCCTGTGCAACCTCGTCCAACAGAGGCATGATATCGAGTTTCAGAGGGATAGTGACCGAGGCACCGCCGAAATCTGGCGACCGGATGAACTCCCGGACGTCTTGCACGTTGTTCGTCTCCAGCAGGCCATACTCGTGTGGAAGACCCATCTGCGCGAAGAGGAAGTTGTGGAGAGCCGGGGAACGAGAGCTCGAAATAGGTGTCCCGAAGAGAGCGAACTTCTTGGGCTTTATCTCGCCCATCAGTGACAGGCCCTTACGGATTTCCGTCGCCGAGAGCTGGCCCGGAGCAGCTTTGAACGGGAGGCTGGGATGCGACACAGGCGTCATAAAGCCATTGAGCATACGGCTCAGCTGGCCTTTATCGCCCATGTTGATTGCAATGAGAGGCACGTCGTGAGCCTGCTCGGCCCAGTCCTTGAACTTCCGAAGGGCCGAGTTATCATCAAACGACTTCGCAACGCCGACGAGCTTGATGATGTCTCCGTACTGAAGCGCCTTGTTATAGAACTTGATCCAAGAGCCGTTCGCCCAATTAAGCGTCCCAGCCGGATCATGGTGCGATGCGATGATCTTCGAATAGCCTTTCATCTCCGTGACTGCTCGCAGCATCTCGTCTGGGAATGAGATTTCGAGATCCACAAACTCGCACCCAGACCTGATGGCGAGTCGATACAATTGCATTGCGGCATCATGAGCGTCGTCAGGGAAGCGGCCGCCCTGGCCTTTGGTTCGAATCGTGAACACCACTGGCAGCGCGACACGGCTGCGGAGGAAAGATATCTGCTCTGCCACATAGTCGACAAAAGGAATATCACTGCTTGAATTGGGATCCTTCAGCAGGTCGACCCGCAATTCCACCGCATCAGACCCGAGACAAGCCTTTTTAAGTATATCACCGGCAGGACGCAGGTCGGGCAATGTCAAGGAGACAAAGAACGAATGTTCTTTCTTCTTGATGATGGCAAGACTATCAAGCTGACCAGTGACGACCTGCAGGAAGCGCTTGAAGTCATCTGATGCAACGGTAAGCCCGTTTGAGCCCGTGTGCTGGCTGTAGTACTGGATGTTGCTACACTCTTGGAACCATGGCTTACGGCGCAGCCACACGCTCATCATATCCTCGACGTATGCAGGGCGGGTCTGGTCAGTTTTCAAGAAATCCATGACCTGATTGATGTCTCGCATGACGAGTAGAACATTGCCCTTATTCTTGTGGTACTGGATGAGCAACTCCCTGGCCTTGGGTGTCTCTACAATCCCACCTCCGCATGCAAAAACGTAGCCAATGGGTCGCTCTGCCATCATGCGCTTCAAGAGAGCGAGCTCGGCATCCCGGAAGCCCTGCCACCCTCGTTGCTTAATTAACTCGGGGATCGTCAAGCCCTCAGTGGCCTCGAGCTCGGTGTCAAGATCAATAAACGGACGTTTTAGCACTCTGGCGACCCATTGTCCGGTTGTCGTCTTTCCGGCACCACGCATACCAATGATGAAGATCGACGCGGACGCCTTGTCCACACGTGCGACGGCAGAACGCTCACTATCTTGCAGCTCTTTGCCTTCGAGTTTTACCCCGAAGGTCTGTTTCAGGGTATCCCACCAGCCAGGCCATGTCTTAGCTACGCATTCCTTCTCAAGGATCAGAGTGGGCCGGGGAGCTGCAAGAGCTAGAACACTGAAGCTGAACGCGACGCGGTGGTCATCGTAGCAGAAAACACCTCCTGCTGGAGCGCGGAGAGCCGAGCGGTCAATTCCATCGATCTCAAGGCCGTCGTCATGCTCACGGCAGGTAACGCCAAATTTGGCTAGCTCGTCCTTCATTGCTTTTATCCGATTACACTCCTTGACTCGCTGGTTTGCAATTCCGTAGATGCGAGTTGTGTGGTTTGATCCCTGCCCTCTAGCGACAGCTGCAAGGACGGAGGCAGTGAGGAACGCATCCGTCATGGGCTCCATGTCGACGTTGGGCAGCGGTCGCAGGATACCATCGGCTGGTCCGGTTACGGTAGTTGACACATCTGTCTGCTCGACAGTACAGCCCATGGGTCTCAAAACGTCAACAGCGAAGCGTGCATCGCCCTGCAGAGACTTCGATCCGATGTTAGGAATGGTACAGCTTGTACCTGATATTGCTGCAATCGCAAGGGGATATGTTGCGGAGCTGGCATCGCTCTCGACGACATATTCCGCAGGGTTGGTGTACGTCCCCTGAGGAATGTGATAAGTATGCTCTTCCGTAGTAGATTTCTGCACATCTATACCAAAGGACCTCATCATGGCTGTTGTCATGTCAATATAAGGCTGGGAGATGGGCTTGCCACCAACGAGCTTCAATGTCACTGGCTCCTTTGCGTAGGGGGCGCACATCAGCAGCGAAGAGACGTATTGAGAGGACACTGTTGCGGCGAGGTTGATTCTTCCCCCAGCAAAGCCGCCCGAGGCAGCAATCTTGAGAGGCAGGCTGCCTTGTCTCTCCAGATATTCTATTCCAGCACCGTTTGCTGTCAAAGCATCGACTAGATCACCGATAGGCCGCTGTTTCATGCGGTTGTTTCCCGTCAGGACGTTCGACTCAACAGTGCTTGGCGTGGCGAGAGTCGCGACCGTGGTAAGGAATCTGGCAGCTGTGCCAGCATTGCCGAGATATAGTGGTGTAGGAGTTGCCTGCAGCTTTCCTCCTTTTCCGTTGACCACAAGGACCTCACCCTCATCTTCCCAGGAGAAAGTAGCTGCACCTAGTCGCTCGAGGGCATTGAGCATGACCTCAGTGTCATCTGAGTGCAGTAAATTCTTGATGCGGCAGGTACCAGAACCAAGAGCTGCAAGAACCAGCGCCCTATTCGAAATGCTTTTCGACCCCGGCGGTGTGCAGGTTACACTAAGCGTCTGTGGCACGCCAGGAGAAACTTCAATGCTCGGCGCGAGGACAACTCTGATATCCTCATTCGACACCACGCTCGCTTTCTGCTCATAGGTTCGACCGATAGCCGAAAGAAGAACCACCTTTTTCTTTGGGCCATCGTTCTTCTTGTCGAGTGCCATGTTCGCCATCACCTGATCAAGAGGGCAGTGCTTGCCGGCAGTCAACTTACGTACACGCTCATCTTTTAGGGAGGTTGGCAGGCCATATCTTGTGAGACATTTGACCAAACGGGACACAGCAACTCCTTTAAGAATACCAAGATGCCGCGCGAGTTCAGCCTCTTTAACCATACCAATCGCCACGCACTCTCCGTGCAGAATTTGCGGAGTCAGAATTGCCTCAATGGCGTGCCCAATGGAATGACCGAAGTTGAGAAGGTTTCGCAGACCACTTTCGCGCTCATCAGCTGAAACAACATAGGCCTTGAAACGTGCGGAGGCAAGTATTCTTGCCTTTAAGATGTCTTGGATACCGTCGAAGCGGCCGTGTCCCGGTTTGCTCTTGGCGGCCGCCAAAATGGCATCTGCATTGTTCTCCAGAGCGGTAAACTCCTCCTCACTCGAAATCGCCGCGGTCTGTGAATCTAAGAGTTAACATGGACGCAGTTGCAGCTTTTCTCTGGGCGACCACTGTGACCTACCTTGATGACTTCTGCCATGCCGTTGATAAACTCTCTTTCCGGAAGAGAATTCAAGAATTCGAGGTCGATGTAGATTCTGGTTGGCTGCCAGATCGCGCCTATCAGGTTCTTCCCCAGAGGGGTATCGATTGCGGTCTTGCCTCCGATTGACGAGTCGACCATGGCAAGAAGTGTCGTAGGGACTTGGACGAAACGCACTCCGCGCATATAGGTCGCCGCGACAAATCCAACAAGGTCGCCAATCACACCTCCTCCGAGCGCAATGATCACGCTGTCCCTGCCGCATGGTGGGTCCTGGCTCAGCATCCAGTCCTCAATCTCAGCTTTGCCCTGACGTGACTTCGAGTTCTCGCCGGGTGGAATCTCGTGGATCAAGAGGCGGGACGACGGGGAAATGGCCGCTGCAGCATTTTCGAAGACCTTCTTGAAGGGTTCGGTGTAGATTGAGCCGATATTCGTATCTGTGATGAGAACATAGGTGGTAGAAGGGCAGCAGCTAAGGAGATCCTGGGCCACGTAGTTCCGCCAGAGCCCGAAATCAGCAACTATGCTCTCACGGCCTAAAACATCGATTTTCGTGGGAGCGGTCATTGTGAATAAGTCGCGAGGGGTGCGATTTGTGGAGAGCGCGAATATCCGTCGAATGGCACTTGGACTTGTGGGACAGGTCGCTCCAGTCAATTCATCCTGCGACTTGTAAATTTATCCAATCGATTCAATAACTCTCCTCCCGTACAGAGCAGGAGGATCTCGCGTTTCCGCGGCGTCGCGAGCTCGATGCGGCTGTTGTACCGAGCGAGAACTGAGCGGCCAGTTTCTGTGAGGGGCTCAGAAAAGAGGTCAGTGATATGGGCCAATGTACGGCGTATTGCTGGGACCCTACTGACCTGGATGTGTCCCACGCTGCACGCTAGACGCGGCGCGACACAATTGCTGGAAATTCAGTGGAGAGAACAGCTCTCCAGGTCACTGTGAACTTGGACCTAGGTATGACTCGACCTCCGCGTTCCGGGTCGAAATTTCGACAGCTCCGATTTCGCGACTATTCTGCCCCTCCACACCGCTCGAGAACTGGCGCTTGCGCCGCTTTCACAATAATTATTTACCAGCACACAGTGTGGGCTTACAGCGGACTTCAGCTTACTAAGGTATTTATTAGCGTGTCATTAGAGGCTACTTCGGTATTCACCAGCTGTCCGCAGTGGCAAGAAACCATACTTGTACATTCCAAGCCTAATTAATACCAATCAACAAACTGAACTGGTTCATAACCACAAGAGCATAATAATCCCCATATCATACCCATACAAATTACCCATCCCATGGACACAACTAAACTAGTAGCGGCCATATCCGTCACTGCGCCTTGGATGATAGCTATCACGGCCCTGACGAGGCTGGTCATGATATCCACCACGATAGTTACCATCTTCCCGACGATCGCCGTAACTAGATCCAAACTGCTGTCTGCTGTAGTGACTACCCTGGCCATAATAAGAAGACTGACCGGAGTAACTGTATGAGCCATGTTGCGGTGGGCTGTAATGGCTTCCCTGACCATAATAGCCTCCATACTGATATCCTTGTGGCTGTGGAGGCACTGGAGGCGCCGGAGGGTAGGAAGGGCGATAAGAGTCAGCAAATCCACCGCGTGGAGGGGGAGGCGGCGGGCCCATAGAGAAACCCACTGAGCCAGGCGGTGGAGGAACCCATCCTGGGGGCGGCATAGGAACACCGAGATGAGGCGGAGGCACAAATCCGGGGTCGAGATGTGCGGCGAATGGGTTTGGCCGATCATTACGATCACTAGCAGCATAGTTGATTCTACCGCCTTTGCCATTTCCATTGCGGAGCGGGGCACCGCCAAATGATCGGCCGGAATTCTGCGCTTTGGATTTTATGATCTCAATATCTGTTTTGTCCAGCGTGGGAGGTGGGAATTTTACGCCTCGAAGAAGCATGGACTTGTGTATATGCGTGGACTTGGGGATCTCGTAATTCACCCTGTGTTTTGTCAGCAGGTTGTTTCTTAGCATTGCAAGGGACTAGGTGGGATGCATACGTTATGGAATGATCATCCTCCAAGCTCGGCATGCCATTTCCCTCCAGCGGAGGAACCAAGGAGCTGTGCGGGATATAATTCTCGTTGCGCTCAACTTTGCCCGCCAAACCACGGCTGATGCGCATATTTAGCTTGAGCTTTGACGCGCCCTGCTTTTTGGAGTAGAAATTCAAGACCAGCTCTTTGTAGAGTGGATGTCGGTCTGATATTAGGAGTATATCATTACCCGCTGTATTGCGCGCTTTCTCCTCCTCGGTCAAGAGAGGATATTTCTTCTCCATGGCTTTCAGTAGTCGCTTTTCGTCAATGAATGGCAATAGCACGACTCCCTGCCAGGCGTACTTTTTGCCGTTTAAGTCCACCTGGAAATCTTCAGGGTAGAAATCGATAATCTCGCTGTTCGGATCGCACATGAGATCATGGAAGACTTTGGGTAGTGCATGACTTGAAGATGCCGGAAGGACTCCCATCAGTTGCTCAAATGGCTTGAAGGGTTTACCCTTCTCGAAATGCACTTTCATATCCCCTATATCAACAAAGTCCGCCGCAAATGGGGCGTAGTGATATGGATAGTACCAGGTCCACGATGGACACCCTTGGAAGTAGTACAAGAGCACCCATGTAAGCCCCTCGACATACGCCCTCGCAACCTTGCGACGGAACTCGATGTCTTTAGGGTCTGCACCGAACTTTTGCTCATAGTATCGTTCAGCATACCCTTCTTCCCATAGCCGAACGGTGTCTGGGGGAAGTTCGTCTTCATCCTGGGGGGTACCAGGCACGACAGGCGAGTCTATCCCAGGAGTTTCGACTTCCGTACCCTCATCTTCTATCAAATCGGCTTTCCGCTTACCAAGGACGGAAGGTGATGTCTGCTCTGTCTCATTGGGGGTATCGTCTCCATTTTCCGCAGATGTGCCGTTGACAGAGTTAGCATCACCTTGAGCTCCTTTCAGTAACTGGCTCTTAAGCACTGCAGCGGCACTTTTATTTGCCATATTGGCTCTATAAATGGCGCCGCGATTCACTACCATGCTGTGGGTCAACTCCCTGGTCTCTCTTGATAGTTCTCCTCGACTGGGCGTAATGAGAGCGAGATCATCAAGAGGAACCGCCAAGTCGCCTCCGTGGCCGCGAGACTTGTGGCTGGTCGGAGAGTTGTAAGTCGGTGAACTTCTCCTCCTCTTCCTGGAACGCTCTTCGTTCCGCATTCTTTCCTCTTGCTTGCGCCTCCTCTCATTTGCAAGCTTTCTCTCCTCCACCTGTCGTCGACGACGGAAGATAGCATCTTCCTGCTTCGCAAGCCCTTGTAGAATCAGCTGCGCCCTCTTGAGGTCAACATGCCCATCCTTTGTGAGGTATCCACCCATCGCTGGAAGGTTATCGCGCCATATTGCGATTAGTGTATCGATACCGTTCTCTCGGATATCAAGAGACGGCAGATGCGGCAGGAAGTCATTTCCAACAAAGAAGCACATGAAAATCCAGTCATCCAGCGCCCGCTCCAGGTCAAACGGGAATGGTTGATGAGGAACGTACAGTTCAGCGGCAAGGTATTCTCGAAGAACGGAGACATTCAGCCAGATGAATGGCTTGAGAAGGGTACCTTTCCCCTTTTCATCGAATTCTCCTTGCTTCTCTTTTGCTTGGCCTCTACACTCCTCTGCTTTATGGCCCGTCTGACCACATAGCTGGCAAGTCCTTGCCTTGGATTCTTGGAAGAAGACATCTTCACGGAGAACACGAAAGTGAGGCTCGTGAGTTGCCAGGCCCAACATGATCAGGTCAGCGTCCTAATACAAGCATGTTAGTGTCTCTAACTGCCACTTAAGATTTTAGGATACTAACCAATCCGTAGATAACATGGCGGGTATTGGGATCATGTTCCGGCGATGCCCTCTGGGATCGAATAAACTCCATAATCTTATGCTCACCCTCTCCGGGGACGGTGGCATCGGATATGATCACGTTTAGCTGCACAAAGTCAGCATCAATTGCAGAATGTGTAGTGTCGGAGACACACCTTTTCCCACAACGGATCAGTGTTGAGCTTGTAAGCGACCCAATATCGTAAGGAGGCAGCAAGAATGTCCATAAAAGGAGTTCCCGGAGTGATAACATTGCTGTCCCATGTTTTCTGTATAACCTGTTCTTCGATTTCCTTGTCGCGCTTGCCACCATTTTGCTTCTCAAGCAATTTTCTGAACTCCTCTCTCTTCTCGTCCGCCTCCTTAGCTTCCTGGGCAGAACGGAACCGACGGGCACGCTGCTGGTTCATTTTCGCTCGTGGCGCAACACCATCTGAACACAAAGCAGGTTAGCCACATGTAATAACACCGGTTAGATGGCAAAGACATTAGCGGAAGGGAAAGCACTACCCCCCTCGGAGACTTTGAAACATCATATCAAAATAATGTAGCCGTCCCAAGGGAGACAGCCGTTTCCCCGTGCCTGCAGGTCAACATACCGACAGCGATCATCAGAAGCTTTCTCGGGCGAACCATGTTCACCACTCTGTCCGTGTATTTAAAGATCTCTATCATCATCTCCTGCTCCGTTGCGGGTGGCGGCTTCCCCTCTGGATGAGTACACGGATGGACGATACCGTTCATGTCCAGATACAGGTTATCCATCTCCTCTCCATTTGGGTTCGGGCGCGTCGTGTCGACTGGGATAACCTCTCCGCCAACCTCGTAGGGCAATTCCTCGATCACCGGAGAGATGATCTTAGGATACTTGGCGGAGAGCCACCTGAACAGCGCCGGAACACCCATGATGCTGACGCGGAGGCGATGATTGAGAGCTTTGGTGGATTAAGATGTTCCGCCGACGTGCTCCATCGACTGTCTTCGAAGGCCAGAGCACGTAAGGTCTGCAAAAAAGAACGACAGGGCCGGCGATCTCATGAACCGCGTCAATCACTCGGACAACCCCAGATGCGCAAAGAGCCGTTGAGTGAGAGACGCCGCGGCCACCGCGGCTGATGGATCCCTTGACGGAGAGAGCTTGAAGGGTCTGCGATGCGATGCGAGAAACTGCCGGCACAATGTTTTTCCGTGGCGCGCGTCTGCATACATGACAGGCTAGTGCGTTTTGGGAAGTGGCAACTTGGCGCCCCGGGCGGCGCGCGGCGCTGGCCCGCCGCCTGTCCTCGAATAGTACAGCTCACCTCTCTCTGCAAGCCAGCGGACCGGCGAGGGTGGCGATTCCTGATCTCAGGAGCTAATTTTTCTGGTAGTTCGCGGTGTGTTTGGGGCGTTCACCACTTCTCGTGTCGTTGCTTCAATGCGCGTCAATTGCACCACTCAAGGTCGGCGGTGACCATGAAAGTACGAGTTGACAGCGGCGATGTTTCGAATTCTCGAGTCGCAAGCGCCGGCCAAACAGACGGCCACGGACACGATAAACACTTTATGTAGCCGACTCCAGAGTGCGACCTTACTGGAAGATCGACGGGCAGCAATTCTAGGCCTGAGGAGCTTTGCTAAGGATTACCCTGCATCTGTTGCCTCCGGTGCGCTTCGAGGGTTGATCAACAGCCTAAGAAATGATGGCGAGGATGTCGACACGATCAAAGTGGTCTTGGAGACCTTGTTGATGTTATTCTCTCCGGACGAAAATAGTGTTCGTTTGCTCTAACTCTACGAGCAAGCTCTGTATACTCGTTTGGCTGCTAACATGCGGATAGCCCGAAGCATCGGATGAAATCGCTCTCTGGCTTGCGGATGAATTTACCCAGGTACGCTTTCATCAACCGGAATGCTGTATCCTTGGTTAACTCGATTAAAAGCGCCAAGATAATATCACCACTCTCCTTGACCTTCTCGATATGCGGGACTTCTATTCTCGACTGTACTCCCTGCAGTTAATGTCCCACATCTGCGGAGCACGACCGGAGAGGACACAAGAGTGTATTTTTACGGCACCTCTGGGAGTATCTAGATTAGTCAACGTGCTGAGCGATGTTCGGGAGCCTGTCCGCAACGGTACGGCATCAATTTCTTCGTTAACATCCTCTATTCGTTGCCTTGCTGATGAATTGTCTCTCTTTTATAGAGGCCCTTGTCTTGCTTATTGCATTAACACCTTCCTCCACGGAACTTCAGAAGCTCGTTGCCTTTGAGAATGCTTTCGAGCGCATTTTCTCCTTGATAGAAGCGGAAGGTTCTCTCACTCATGGATCAGAAGTGGTCGAAGACTGCCTTTCGTTGTTAGCGAATCTTCTGCGACTCAATGTATCGAACCAGTCTTATTTTCGCGAGACGGGGTGTGTGAAAAAGTTGGCGAAGTTGCTCGCTGATGCTACTCGGGAGCAAGAAACGGAGGAAAGCATTCCTCAGTGGTCTCTTGCTCAACGTGACAAGAATTTATGGGGTCTCTTGGCCATCGTACAGCTTTTCCTAGTCAGAGGAGGAGTCAGTACTCCTGTCAACCAGGTGGCATTCTGGCAAAATGGCGTCATGGAACAGGTCCTACGTACGGCATTCAGCCAGGAGTTTAATGTCAAGATAACAGCTAAGGTGCGCTATTCCGCTCCTTTGGTATTTGAATTGGGTTGAGCTGGTTGCGCTGATGTATGTAGGCTTTAGAAACATGTGCAGATCTGATCCGCGAGAACCCGACATTGCAAGAGAAATTTGCCGACATCGAGGTTTCTTGGGGCCCTAAGCTCCGCGGCGATCATCTTGCAAATGGCGACGCTAAAAGGAATGGCCCGCAGAAAGTAAATGTCATCGAAGCACTTCTCAAATTGACTCTTGAGCCTGCACCCATTCATTTGCTGGATGCACGTCTTGCCGCCTGCGAATGCATGAAGGCCTTCTTTGCGAAACATCCTGGGATTCGCCTTCATGTACTACGTAGAGCAATTGATGGACATATGAGCGGCGATGACCAGATTCCAAACGTCCTGTCGATCCTCGTTGAGCCGCCCGAATCTCGAAGGAATGCTGATCCATATCAAACATGGATGGCGTCTGTCCTCATGTTCCATTTGGTCTTTGAAGACCCCGAAGCAAAGGCGGTGGCTCTGAAAGTGACCGAGGGAGATGCTGAGAGCGGTGAGGAGGTCATCACATGTGTCCAGAGCATAGCGGGTAATTTGATCACGGGGATTCATCGAGGTGACGACGAGAGAATATCTGTCGGATACCTCATGCTTCTTTGCGGTTGGCTTTTCGAGGACCCGGATGCTGTTAACGATTTCCTCGGTGAAGGAAGCAGTGTTCAGAGTTTGATACAAGAGACTAAGCAGCGTGGCGTTTCCAGCGTTCTTCTCCCAGGGCTCTGTTCCGTTCTTCTCGGGATCATCTACGAGTTTTCTACAAAAGATTCACCGATACCACGAGCAACCTTGCATCAGTTACTGCTTAACGGGCTCGGGAGAGAACAATATATCGACAAGATAACCAAACTGAGGGAGTTTCCTTTGGTCCGCGACTTTGAGGTCTTACCTCAAACATCACAGGGAGAGTTTGATGGGGGCCTTCCAGATGTATTCTTTGATAGGACATTTATGGAGTTCCTAAAAGACAATTTCAGCCGTCTAATACGTGCAATTGACAGAGATCCAGGATTTGAAGTTCCGGTTATTGCAAATGGGATCCAAAAAGGGATATCCCGGGAGCTTGTTGATTCCCTCCGCGCCGAAGTTGACGAGCGCAACCAAACTATACAGAAGCTGGAGTCAGATTTGGTTACGCTGGAGCGCAAACTCGAGCAGGAGCAGCTTGACCATCGAAAAACAAGGGATTCCTGTGCTCTTGAGCTCTCCAGGATAAAACAGATCAACGAAACGCTTCAGAGGAACCACGAAGAAGAACTATCCGAGCTGGTGGAACGACACGAAAAGGCCAAGAATGAGTTGCTCAAACAGCACGACGAACAATTACGTGCAGTCGACAACCGGTTGAAAGAGACTGCTGCAGACTACGAGAGGAAATGCAACAGCATCAGAGAACGCCACGAAGCCGAGGTTGCCGAACTGAAAAAGACTATTGAGAGTTTGCAATCAGATTACGAAACGAGAAGCAACAGCGTCAGAGAACGCCACGAAGCCGAAGTCGCTGAACTGAAGAGAACTATCCAGAGTTTGGAATCAAACCTTGACAAGGCAAGCAAAGAGCACGCTCAGAGTCTCAAAGCCGCCCACGAAGAGTACTCTTCCAAGAACTCTGCGCTGGAGGAGCGAGCCTCGCGCGCTGAAGAGAGGGCAAAAGCGGCCGAGGAGCGCGCGCGAGAGGCGGAGGAGGCGCTTAAGAAAGCGCAGGCAGCACTGGAAAAGGCGCAAGCTGAAGTTCAAGAGAAGGAAAAAGCTCGCAAGGCAGTACAAGAAGAACTTGATGACCTCTTAATCGTGTTTGGAGACCTGGAGGCCAAGAGAAAGGAGGATAAGGTCGGCATCAACCCCTCCCCCCTTCCCATTCTCCTTGATATAGTTGCAGACTAACACTCATACAGAAACGACTAAAGGAACTCGGCCAGGAGGTCTCGGAAGCTGAAGAGGATGATGACGAAGATGAGGGGGAAGTGGATTGATCCGATGTCGGCTATTGTTATTGTGATTACTGGCGAGGTGATGTGCGAGGCAATGCGGAGCATCAAATCACATCACTAGGGATTGAGATACCCGTAGATTACGACTTAGACGTAGGACAGCGATATAGCTATAGCGTGAGCATCTTTGTGATTTCAGAATCCGTTCAACGCGTCAAAGTCATGTAGGCCGCTTACAGCGTGGTGGAATAAAGCGATCTTGGATGTGGCGCTGCAGGGGCGGGACACCGCCTCGCACTTAACCGAGTCCGGCAAAAATCAAAAAAATCGCGGGGTGACTCATCGTAGGAACATTTTAACGACCCCGCGGGCACCACCTTGAGAAGGGCAACGACAACGCTAATTCACCAGGAGTTCCTTCGCCATGTCCATCGACTTCCCTGCTGAAGAGGAGGCCATCCTCAAGAGGTGGAGGGAGATCGGTGCCTTCCAGAGGCAAGTCGAGTTGTCCCGGGGCCGCAAGCCCTACACCTTCTACGATGGCCCTCCGTTCGCGACCGGCCTTCCCCATTACGGCCACCTGCTCGCCTCCACGATCAAGGATATAATTCCTAGATATTGGTCGATGAAGGGTCATTATGTGGAACGACGGTTTGGCTGGGATACCCATGGAGTGCCTATTGAATATGAGATCGACAAGAAATTGGGCATGTCCGGCTTGGAGGCTGTCGAGAAACTGGGTATCGAGAAATACAACGCAGAATGCAGAGCGATCGTCATGAGATATGCTTCGGAGTGGAGGCAGACGATTGAGAGGCTTGGGCGCTGGATTGATTTCGATAATGATTACAAGGTGGGTGCCAGGTTCAGGCTATTCCTCCCTTTCTTGTCTCCGGTCGGCTGACAGACTTCGATGGTAATAGACAATGAACACATCCTTCATGGAATCAGTCTGGTGGGTTTTCAAACAGCTCTACGACAAAGGGCTTGTCTATCGAGGCTATCGAGTCATGCCATATTCAACCGCGCTCAACACACCGTTGAGTAACTTCGAGGCGCAACAGAACTACAAGGATGTTCAGGACCCAGCCGTTGTCGTCACGTTTCCGCTTCTCGACGACCCCCAGACGTGCCTACTGGCCTGGACTACCACACCATGGACATTGCCATCCCATACTGGTCTGGCAGTTCATCCAGACTTTGAGTACGTGAAGATCTACGATGAGGCTTCAGGAAAGAATTATATCCTCCTGGAGTGCTTGCTTAGAACACTGTACAAGGATCCGAAGAAAGCGAAATTCAAGATCGTGGACCGTATCAAGGGCTCTGACATGAAGGGATGGCGCTACGAACCTCTATTCAACTACTTCTACGAGGAGTTCAAAGATTACGGGTTCCGTGTGTTTACTGCCACGTACGTCACGACCGAGGACGGTGTCGGTATTGTCCACCAGGCTCCTGCTTTCGGTGAGGAGGACTACAAGGTCGCCGTAGAAAATGGGGTGATTAACGAGACACGCCTGCCTCCGAACCCCGTCGACGACAAGGGTTGCTTCACCTCGCAGGTCCCAGATTTTGAGGGAATGCATGTCAAAGCGGCCGATAAGGCGATCATAAAACATCTGAAGGGAACGGGAAGGTTGATTGTCGATGGCCAGATTACTCACAGCTACCCCTTCTGCTGGAGGTCTGATACTCCTCTGATCTACCGGGCCGTTCCTGCGTGGTTTGTCAAGATTGGCCCTATTATCCCACAGATGCTCCAGGGAATCGAAGACTCACACTGGGTCCCGTCGTTTGTGAAGGAGAGACGATTCTCCAGCTGGATTCAGAATGCCAGGGACTGGAATATTTCTCGGAACCGCTTCTGGGGCACACCGATTCCTTTGTGGGTCAGCGATGATTTCAAAGAAATCGTCGCGGTCGGTAGCGTCGAGGAGCTCAGGCAGCTCAGTGGCTATACTGGAGAGCTCACTGACCTTCATCGTGACAAGGTTGACCATATCACCATCCCGAGTAAACAAGGGAAGGGTGTTCTCCGCCGAGTGAGCGAGGTCTTCGACTGCTGGTTTGAGTCTGGAAGCATGCCATATGCGTCCCAACATTATCCGTTCGAGAACAAGGAGCAGTTCGAAAAGAGTTTCCCTGGAGACTTCATTGCCGAAGGTTTGGACCAGACCCGTGGCTGGTTCTACACCCTGACTGTTCTGGGAACCCACCTGTTCGGAACGTTGCCGTTCAAGAACTGCGTTGTCAACGGAATTGTCCTCGCTGAAGATGGCAAGAAGATGTCAAAGAGACTGAAGAACTATCCCGACCCTAGCCTGATCATGGAGCGGTACGGTTCGGACGCCCTCCGACTCTATCTTATCAACTCCCCAGTTGTTCGAGCCGAACCACTTCGGTTCAAGGAGTCTGGCGTTAAGGAGATCGTGGCCAAGGTTCTTCTCCCACTATGGAACAGCTACAAATTCTTCGAGGGCCAAGTTGCTCTGTTGAAGAAGGTGGAGGGTATTGACTACATGTTCGACCCCAAGGCTGAGGCCACTAACACAAATGTCATGGACCGCTGGATCTTGGCGAGCTGTCAGAGTCTTCTGAAATTTGTGAACCAGGAAATGGCTGGATACCGGCTCTATACCGTCGTTCCTCGGTTGCTAGAGCTGATTGACAACACGACCAACTGGTATATCAGGTTTAACCGGAAGCGTCTAAAGGGTGAGTTTGGCGTTGATGATACTCTGCATGCTTTGAATACCCTTTTTGAGGTCCTTTACACTTTGGTGCGGGGTCTTGCACCGTTCACGCCATTCATCACTGATACCATTTACCAAAAACTCCTTCCACACATTCCTGAGTCGCTGCAGGGCGAGGACAACCGGAGCGTCCACTTCCTTTCCTACCCTGAAGTGCGAGAGGAGCTCTTTGACGAGGTCGTTGAGAGACGTGTCGCAAGAATGCAGAGAGTGATCGAGCTCACTCGCATCTCTCGTGAACGACGATCCATTGGCCTCAAGTCGCCCCTGAAGACGCTCATTGTGATTCACCAAGATCAGCAATATCTGGATGATCTCAAGTCTCTGGAGAGCTACATCCTCGAGGAGCTCAACGTGCGGGACCTCATTCTGTCATCCGACGAGGACAAGTACAATGTCCAGTACAGCGTCACTGCTGACTGGCCAACTCTCGGCAAGAAGCTGAAGAAGGACGCGCAGAAGGTTAAGAAGGCTCTGCCGTCACTCACCAGCGATGACGTGAAGAGATATGTTGCCGAAAAGAAGATTATTGTCGACGGCATTGAACTCGTGGAGGGTGATCTGGTGGTCAAGCGCGGATTGAAAGAGGACGAATCCTCCAAGAATATGGAGACGAACACCGATAACGACGTGCTTACTATCCTGGATGCGACCCTGTATCCAGAGCTCGCACAAGAAGGTCTCGCCAGAGAGGTCATCAACCGGGTGCAGAAACTCCGCAAGAAGGCCGGCCTCGTCCCGACAGACGATGTGAAGATGGTGTACAAGATGCTCTCCGATCCCGACAATATCGGTCTGAGCGAGGTATTCAAGACGCAGGCGAAGGCCTTCGAGAAGGTTCTGCGCAGGCCGGTTGAGGAACATGTGGAGGCGGAAGCTGAGGGCGAAGATCTCATCGTGGAGGAAGAGCAAGAGGTACAAAAGGCGACGTTCTTGCTGAGGCTGGTCAGGCTTTAGATTTCTTCTGATAGATACTCAGATACTCCCGGGCTTTGTATTAAGATTTCTATTAATAGACAGGTTCTGTAGATGTCTCCAACGTAGCTCTTGTCATGAAGTGAATGCGCAGCCATCATTTCAAGGGCCAAGTTGAAAGTCTTCACATTTAATACAGATACCAGCACTGTCTGCTGATCTGGCTATAGCTTCTTGGACGCTTTCTATTTTCCACATTAGTTGCCTTCCGAGTTGGTATGTGCACGATGGCAAGGGGTACGATACCAGAAAACATTCTTTTAACTTCATAAACTCCTTCGCGCACATGTCCTTGTGGATGGAATGGTAGTCAGCAACGACGCATTTGCCATATGCCGCCGCCTGCATGGCAGATATTAGCCCGGTCTGTCAAGCGGAGGGGGTTGGCAATTCTCGACGGACCTCCGCGGAGCATTGGGCAGCGGCCTTTGCAAACTTCTCGATCGGTCTCACCCTTCCCGACATCCTCAGGGCCGATCTCCGTCTCTGGAACGAGCAGGGTCCAGCTGCGTGGCCTTGGGTGGTGTCCTGCTTGTCTCTCGTGTCGCGCGTTTTCATCCAGCGATGCAGCGGCCGAGGGCGCATCACGTGAGCTGCCAACTCATTGGCCCGACCGTCACCGGAGAAGCGCATACGCGCGCGAAAACACGCCGCTCGGGCAGGATAGCCAACATCCAGGAGTGCGATGGCATTGCGTCGGTAGAGAGTCGCAGCCCGGGCGCCCTTCTCCTCACCGTCGCGTCGCAGGATCATACAAGTCCCAAGTTCCTGCCTCTCACGGACGCAGCCTCGTTTTCTCGCGATGATTTCTTCTCCATCTCCGCATCTATGACCCATCAGCGACCAACGCGCCTTCGGTCGCGGAAATTTCGATGCCACCAATTCCTCCCCAACGCGGAGCCCTGCTTGACGAACACCCGTCTCTCTCCGATCAAGGTTAGTAGAGCCATTGTCATTCCGTGGTCATGTGCGAGTCATCTAATTGCGATCGCGTGCAGATGTCGGCCTCCTTTACCAGATCATCACCCGCGCGGAGCAGAAGCCCGACGTCGAGCGACTCCCGTTTCGTGCCCTCTTCGCAGCCTACGATGAGGTCATCGCCGAGCATGGCGTCGATGCGGACCAGGGCCAGGTCTGCATGCGCTTCCTGTTCAAGATGGGCAACAAGGGCCTCCGCGGGAAGTCGCTCTTTGAAAAGTTCGAGAACCTGCTCCGGGAGATGGATATTGTCCTGGAATACGACAGCGACTCCGACGGCAACGAGACACAGGGGCACTATCCAAACCATGTCTCTCACCTCGCGGATGGTGAGCAAAGCGCGACTACGGGCCGCGACACGGCACACAAGACGCGGCGGAGACGGGCTTCGTTCAACTCGATGTACGATGTTGGGGACGACCCGACGCAGAGGAGCATTGCCTGGCGTCCCAGTTCGCGATCTTCGATGTCTCGGCTACAGGTCGGAAAGCCCGAGTTTCCAGAGACAAAAACGCCGTCGAGACATGTCTCTGGGAATGGAAAGAGGGCCGATTCTCCGAACGAGCTCCTTGCGCAGTTTCTGGAGGCCGGACGGAGGTTGATGGGCCTGACTCCGATGAAGACAGGAACGCAGGACAAAGCTCCTATGCCTAATGGAGAGCATGTGAAATCTGGTCGCGGTCATCAGAATCATCCTAATGGGAAGACCCCACCCTCTCGCATTCATGATCGGAGTTTCTCAGAGAGTTCCGCCGACGAGGAGGAGTTCCTGGATGATGCTGGCAGTGATCATGATTCAGTTGAGCGGGATGAGGTTCCGCCCGAGATGATATACCGGCCGAGCCTTTCGGATCTGTTGCGAGACGCTGACACGTTTAATATGTATCGACAACGGGCAATCGCTCGGCGGATTCTTACTCAATGGCTGAAGAAAGCTGTTCAGATGCAGCAAACCCATCGGGATATGGAAACTGTGGCCATTAACCGGGATAGATTCACACTTCTTCGCCAAGCTTTCGATGTGTGGCGTGGTGTCTTGCATGGGAGACGTCAGATTGCTCAAACGGAGCGCTTTTTCAAGCACCTTGAAAAGCGTGCTGCGCGAGCTCGGGACTTGTATCTCATGACAAAGGCATTTACTCACTGGGCCCAGGTTGCTTCGGATCAAGCTTCCAGGACCTCTGCCGCACGACAACACATCTTGAGCATCAAATACTTCAATGCATGGCGGGAAATAACTGCTGTGAATGAATTGAAAGCCCAGCGCTTTGCTCTTAGGAGGCCTTTCTATGTCTGGAGAAGGAAGGCCCAGCAGATACCGGTTAATGAGGCCACCGCCGTCGCCACCTATGACAGGAATCTACTGCAAAAATTTTACAAGCGCTGGTTTTGGGAATTTTGTGACCGGCGTGCTTCGCAGGTATACGATTACCGCTTGAAGAGACGCTCTCTTCTCTGCTGGCTCCGAGCTATTCGAACGCAAGGCGAGCGTGAGCACGAAATAGACATTAGAAATGAGCATTTCCTACTTGGATCCGCCATGCGGATATGGTCTCAGGAATCGAGAATAGTGCTTAGCGCACAGCAAGAGGCGGACTCGATGCGAAGGAGGAAACTTCTGAAAACTAGTTTTGACGAGTGGCGCATCCAAGCCCGTTTAGCGCCGGCTGCTGCTCGAGTTTCCAATATGGTGAACAGACGAGTTGTCCAGACAACGTTTGAACAATGGGTATTGCGCTTCAGAATGATCGGGCAGGCAAGAGAAGTGGATCGGTATAGGATTTTGCGCAACACATGGACTGCCTGGAATGATTGCCTGCGGTGCCATGCCCTTAGCGCACGCATTGACGAGCGTCTGAAGATGGAGACTCTATATAAGTGGGTATTGGCCGAGAGGTGTCGTCTCATGCAGCGGATTCGCGACCAGCGGATTATACGCGAGGCGTTTACAATGTTTGTTACAAACGCTCGTGGCCTTTCATATCAGTTGTTGCAGCAAGAGGAAGAATATCGGGCTCGCCGGGCTCGAGAACTGCTCCGTTCCAAGTTTTCTCGCTGGCACGAACAGCTCGCGCTTCAGCGTCAGCGGGAGGATATTGCTTTTGAGTTCTACGCGCCGCGGCTCGAGCAGGAGTCGCTCGCTATCTGGATCTCCAAAGCACGAGAAGTGAGAAGGATGGAAGGCTGGGCTCGAGATGCTCGGTTTTACTTTTTGACGACAAAGGCTATCAAAAAGTGGCATGCTGCCACATTGGACTCGTCCAAGAGACGCCGTCAGGAGGCTTACGCGAAAGTTAGGAGGAAAATCAAGATTAATCTGGCTTCTAACGCTCTGACGAGCTGGCGTGCGAAGATACAACATGTCGCTGATATGGAGCAACAAGCAGGAGAGTTCTATCGGACAAAGACTCTCAAGACCGTATCTGATCTCTTCAACCGATGGCGTCAAAACGCAGCCAAGAGAACACAAGACTGCCGCGATGCGGACGTCTTCTACTACCGACAGCTTGCATACAACAAGCTCGCGCGTTGGGTCGATCGCTTCAACGCGACTCGCACTCTAGAAGAGCAGGCAATGCAGTTTTATCGGGTACACGTCTCGGGGGTCGCAGCAGCGCAGCTCCGCAAACTCAGTCTGCGCATCTTTCAGATCAGGAGCAGTTTCGAGACTGCTGACGCTATGAACGAGCGGATTCTTAAGAAGCATTTCAGAAGCATGTTCTGGCATTGGGTTTCAAAAACAAGAGCAATTCGGGAAGTCAGGAATCCTCCGGCTACGGAAGCGGATGATCAGAGAGCGGAGGAAAGTAATCAACAGACCCCAGCTACCGTTGACCCCTGGCTTGAAACGGAGAATGCGCTCGACCTCAGCGAACTTGTACCGGCGCCTGGGACACAGCCGACCGCTCCAGCTACACCTGGATATCTGACCTCGCCATCCAGACGGGCCGCACGGGCCAGGGCACTGGCGCAGGCATCAACGACTCCTGCTACACCATTATACACGCCTTTTGCGAGCCGTCTGAGGGCGGAACTCGCGCGCGAGAAACAGACCACTGGCAAGCGAGGAGGCACCGGCAAGAGGAGCTTCTTGGGGGCCAGCGTTCGTTTCGTCGACGAATCGCCTGAGTCGCCGACGGACGGTAGAAAGTCAGCGAACAGGAGGGGTTGAAGGCATGTGGTGCATCCCTTATGAAACCCTCCTTCTTTCATTTTGGATCGGAAGCGGTGATTGACTGGAGTGTGGTGCTCTGATTTTGGTTGTTGATGGCTTTGATACCCTATTGGCCTTTCGGGGTTTACGTATAGATCGACGTCTTTGGGGGCGTTAGCTGGAAATCTTATTGGATATATAATATTGTTGATAATCACTTGACTGGTTTTTAGTGATGATTTACGTTCACGATAGGCGGAGTTGGTGTTCTTGAAGGGGTGTCGAATAGGAGGCATTTTGCATATATACTGGGGCGTTGGACCCGGATCGTGGCGGTTCAGGATAGCTTTGCTGCTGTTTTGCATGTCTAGCTTTCGGTGTCTCCATGAATAAGAGACGGATTGTATATTGTAGGACTCTTCTGCGTTGCAGACTTGGGGTTTCGTAGTTCTTGAAGGTCGATCCCGCGGGCGTTGGCGACCCGCAAGGGATCACACGGGCGGTGCGCTTGACCGCGGGCAGTTGACGTCGTGTCGCAGCTCGCAACCCTGTCGCGCGCGGCGGCCAGAGCAGGTCGTTTCTCGCCGAGAAACGCGCAGTAGACACGCCAACGTTTGAAACCGGCCTCCGCGACCGTCTCTACGAGTATCAATTGTGACGAATCCCCCGAAATTCGATCCTGGCCATGGTGTAACGTTTGTTTCGAGCGGTGCAGTCGCGGCTTCAATCGACCACCCCGTCTCTATGCGAGCGGTACTGCCGGGGAGACCCCCGGCGAGGCTCCAGTCTCTGAGCACCGTGCTGTGGGATGGTCTTCGGATTGTGGTAAGGACGAATATTCTCCTGGGGTTCTTCTTGCACGGACGCTCCGTGATCCTGCCATAGCTCTAACGCATTGGGCTAACTTCCGGTGGAATTCTTGCCCAGGTATATATCTCCGGCCATGCGCTCGTCATCCTCGGGGGAGCGCAGAAGCTCCTTCAGACGATCTACGTGGACGACGTTGAATCCCTCCAGGCGATAGCGGTCGACGAGGCTACAGGCAAGATTGCGGTGTGCGGAGGACCGGATATATTCGTCTACCATCCGTACGGGATCAAGGAGGAGGCCTTGAAGGTTAGAGCTCAGCGCAAGCGCTCAAGAGCTTGCGGCAGCGGCTCCAAGTTGTGCTGAGGTGGACGTTGCTGACGGAGATAATGAAATAGTGGTCTCTGGCGCATACCTTTCGTTCGGACGACGATGACGAGCCGATCAACAGCCTGTCGTGGGGTTCCCCCGACGAGCTCCTCGTGGGTAACTCGAGTCTCGCCCTGTGGTTCCTGACCGATAGTCCGCGCCTCGTGTGGAAGAAGAAGCTCGCGAATCCTGCCAAATTCGCCCAGTTTTCGCCCGACGCGGAGCTGGTAGTCACTACGGGACACTATGATCGGCTGGTCAAGTTATGGAGAAGGCTTGCCTTCGGCGCAGACGACGTCCGGTTCGAGGTGTCCTACCTTCCTCACCCAGCGGCTGTGACGGGGATACACTGGAGAAAGCCGTATCATCGGGAACAGTCTATGGAAAATGTTCTATATACGATATGCGCGGACAACAGGATCAGGGTGTGGGCGGCCACGGACCAGCATGCCCTCTCGGCTCTCCAGCTTTGGGCGGAGATCGACATGGATGCCTCTATCCAGCCAAGAGAGGCTCTGCACACAGAGAAAGGAAGTCGACGGTACGGGTTTATTATAGACAGCGGGGAGTTTTTGACCGCAACGGAACGGGCCGTGCAGCGAGGCGCGGAGAATAAAAATAATTATGCCCTGGAGCATCTGATCGAAGTTGCGAACAGGAGTCCTGAAATTTGTGTCGTGGTCGATGATCGGGGTCATATGTCTGCCTGGGGCCTCGAAAATATCGGCTCTAAGCCCAGATCGCCGTCAAACGTCTTTAACATCCTCCACGTCGAGGGCTTGAACTTCTCCTTTATGCGAGACGTCTCGCCCAAGGAGGACTACGCTCAATTCTTTGCCTTTGGGGGTGAGGACTCATTTACGATCTTAGTGCACCACTTCGATGGCCGCATTGAGTGGTTCGACTCGAAGGTTGACATCCTGTTCGATCCGTCACCACGCAAAAACCGTCTCACCTCAAAGGCAACCTGGTCGGGACATACAGGCGCGATAAAGAAGATTGTCCGCAACGCCAGCGGACATGTGCTGGTTTCGCGTACCGATGATAACAAGGCCATGATTTGGAGGCAGAGACATACTGGAGCTGGGTCTGTCCTAGTTCGCCAGAGCTCTATGCTTTCGGACGAATATATCCACCGGACCTGCATGATCGGAGACGGGAAGTTTCTCGTTAATCTCCATCATAAGAGTATATCGCTATGGGACATCACCTTGTTCCATGCCGAGAGGCTTGCAGTCTGCGAGTTTGAATTGTCTAGTAAGCCGTTATGCGTCTTGCCGATTCCCACAGGGGAGCCAGACGCCAAGGTGGCATATGTCGCAACAATCGCAGCAGACATGAAGGGTGTTGCTTGGGAAATAGATCTGCCTCCAAGCAAGAACCAAGCAAATGGCAGTAACGGTGTCTTTCATCCCCGTCTGCGGCAGCTTTGCACCTTCAGCCTTGGTTTGGAAGAGGACATCTCATATATACTACCTGTTGATCCTGCAGGTCCACAGGTCGAGATATCTGGCTTCCTTGATATCTTTGCGGCCGATATAGCGCTCTCCTACACACGTGGGGGAACTCTCCACACGTGGGCCGCCAAGGTTGACAAGGATAATGCTAAGATCGATTGGCTGTTAACGTCAACCGTCGAAACTGGCATTCCGAACCCATCACTTGCCAGTGGGAGCTCCATTCGAAAAGCTGCTCTTGTCGACGAGGATCGAACTCGCCTCACTATCTGGGATACGAGCGGCGCTCAGCTAGAATTCGAAGAACGCTTTTCGCAACAGGATATTATCCGCGACCTTGACTGGGCATCTACGCCCGATAAACAGTCGATTTTGGCTATTGGATTCCCCCATAAAGTAATCATCCTATCTCAACTTCGCTATGACTACCTTGATTCTGGTCCATCGTGGACTCAAATCAGGGAGATCCGAATTCGTGATCTAACACCTCATCCTATCGGTGACTCCTGCTGGCTGAGTAACGGCAATCTCGTCATCGGCACTGGAAACCAATTGTTTGTCTATGACAAGGAAATTGAAACCAGCAACCGCCTCGTGGCGGATCTGCGTATACCATCCCATGGCGCGTCATTCGTAGATCTCTTCGAGGTCGTCAGTCGGTTGAATGGCCCATTGCCCGTATTCCATCCGCAGTTCCTTGCGCAGTGCATCCTCAGCGGAAAGACAAACTTGGTGCACACCATTTTGATGAACCTGCACAGGAAGCTCAAGTTCTACGTAGAGGGTGACGAAATTGACACTTTCCTTGAAATGCCATTGGAAGACTTTTATAAAGGGACAGATGTAAGTTGTTTCGTTCTTCGATCTCCATTTTAGTAAGTAGCTGACAGCCGCAGGGCTTGCAAAACGAAACGTGGAAGGAGATGCAGTCTTCCTATGCCAACTTCGCCACGGACGATGAATCGCCCATCGTTGATGAGAGCGTTGCTTCCATCCTCAATGAAAATCTGACTCGAGTTACCTTGCCTCACCTCTCCAGCCAAGAGCAATTCCGCTTGGCGGACACGATCGAGTGCGTTGCCACTGTCGAGAAGCATCGTCGATCAATGGATGATAACGCCGCGCGTTATCTCCTTTTCTTCCGGCAGCATATGCTGCGGAGAAGTCAGGGAATTGCAAATAAAGATACCGTCTCCTGGCGAGAAATCGTTTGGGCCTTCCACAGTGGCAGTCAGGATATTCTCACGGACCTGGTCTCGAGACAATTTAATGGCAAAATGCTGTGGAAGTCTGCGAGGGAGAGTGGTATATTCATGTGGCTTTCGGATCCAGCAGCTCTGGTGAGAATAGTGTTATCTTCTTCATCAAGTAGCCTTTGCTAACCGGTCTACCAGAGAGCGCAAATGGAGATCATTGCCAGAAACGAATACACAAAGACGGAAGAGAAGAATCCGGTTGATTGTTCACTTTACTATCTGGCTTTGAGGAAGAAGAATGTTCTGCTAGGGCTTTGGCGGATGGCAAAATGGCACCGCGAACAGGCTGCCACACAACGTCTACTAGCAAATGACTTCCAGGATCCTCGATGGAGAACGGCAGCGCTTAAAAATGCGTATGCCTTGCTTGGAAAGCGCAGATTTGGTACGTGTCGTCGTCCCAATTGCTTGATCTTTCAACTAATTGTCCTCTCGCAGAGTACGCGGCGGCCTTTTTCCTGCTTGCGGACCACTTGCGCGACGCTGCACAGGTCTGTATAAACCAGCTCAGTGACATTCAGCTTGCGATAGCGATTGCACGAGTCTACGAGGGTGATGATAGCCCAGTGCTGAAAGAGATTCTCGAGGAGAGAGTCCTCGTCGAAGCCGCTGCTGAAGGAAACCGTTGGATGGCGTCCTGGGCGTTCTGGATGCTTAATCGTCGGGACATGGCAGTGCGCTCCCTGATTGTAAGTTCTCTACAAAATGACCGCATCAATAAGTTGACATCTAATAATCTCCCGAAGTCACCCATAGAATCTCTGATCCCACCGACTCCTGCGTCTCCCGGAAGCCCGGGAACGATCACGTTGCAGGCGAAATCGTACCTCTCGAACGACCCCGCGTTGGTGGTTCTCTACAAACAGCTCCGCGAAAAGACTCTGCAGACGCTTAAGGGCGCTTCCCAAGTACCTCCCCTCGCAGAGTGGAATTTCGTCCTCCGCAACGCCAGACTCTACGATCGCATGGGCTGCGACCCCCTCGCGCTCGACCTCGTACGTAATTGGGAGTTTCTTCGCGGGCCCCAGAAGACCGCCAAGGGTATGCCTCTCAATCTTGCTGGAAATGAGATCGATTACCGCAAGCTGCTCAAGCGACGCAGCAGCCTTGTCATCGCGGACTTGCCGTACAAACCTGAGTTCACCCAGGAGGGCAAGGGCCCTACGGCGCAGCAGACGCCGTCGAAACCGCAACCCACCGTTTTCCAGGAGCCGGATGCGAACTCTCTACTAGATAGTTTCGGATTTTGAGCTACATCTCTTTTTGGTTTCTTCCCGGTATAGGCGTTTCCAGAACTAGGGGATCCATATCTTACAGTGTAATGTTTCGGTTGGGTTCTCATGTTGGGCATTATTATTGATCTGTATCAGTCTGGGACGGTTGGTACTGAACCGTACTGTACAATAGGATTTGACGCTCAATGATGGCATGTGGTGCTGTGTGAGTTCCATCACGCATCTATATACTGATTTTACTTATCAATAGGAGGAATATTTTTGCTCGTGTCTTTGTCATTTGCGCTCGGTTCGATTCACTATTTCTATGCATGGCCTTTGAAAAGGGCCAACAAATCCAGACGCGGGAACTCTCAGCAATTCTTCAAAAAAAAGTTCCAAGTTGTACGTAGCAATCCTCCACAGCTACCTATCATCTCACTTTTCCCCATCTATCCCCCTCCTGCCCGCCTGCCTTTCATCCCATCAGACCCGGTTCGGCCTGCGCCTCCGAACGGCATCATCTCTCCGTACAGAGCTATGGTACCACCGGCGCGCTCTCCCGGCCTCCGCACAGTCCAGCCTGACCCAGACGGCGCTGTACGCCTTGAAGTTCCTCTCCGCGCAGCCGCTCGTGGCTCTACGGTCGTCGCGGACCGGCGCCTCGATGAGCGGCGGGTCCACGCACCCGGGCACCTCGTGCACCGTCACGTTGCACTGCTGGGACTGGGACGGCTGCGCGACGACGACGAGCTCCGCGTCGATGGAGATGTAGTCGACCTGGTCGCTGTCGGGAGAGGGGGTGGTGACTTCGGTGCAGGTGCCGGCGAGCACGTCGACGAGCGGCGGGGTGAGTCCGGCTTCGGAGAAGGAGGAGGAGGAGGAGCAGGATGGGTAGAAGTGTGTCCAGATTCGGGCGCCCGTAATGGTGGTTGTGGGGATGGAGAGGGCGTGGTGGGAGAAGAGGAGGAGGAAGAGGAGGGTTGTTGTTGTCGTTGTTGCGAGGGTGAGGAACTGTGTCATGTCAGTGTTAGAGTACTGTTAGATAAAGTGGTCTTGGTCATGGTTATATGGTGACCAGGAAGTGGCCCTTGGGCAAGGGACAATAACATAAAGAACTTGACTTACATTTGAGAGCTGCATCGTCGCAAAGTGATCGATCTATCGATCGATCGATAAGTACCAGGGAGCAGCACTGAGTTAGTTGAGGGATAGGGAGGAGTGTTGAGATCAAGAGGGACGGCAGTGTTCCCTGGGGAAGAAGACCGCTATGTATGCTTGTGACACTTGCTTTGTTCTGTGTTACTTGAGTAAGTACGAATAATGAATGTCACCGGTGGCCCAAGATCTGCACATCCGGGCAAGGAAGCAAGAGCCGCCCTCCTCCTCTGTTTGTTGTACTTAAGTTCCTTAGTCGTCCTCTCTCGCGGTGTGGTGCTTGAGACCAAGAAAGTGAAATCCAGAATGAAATGGAGCTGGAAGGTCCATCGTGACTCTGACCCCCGGATTGCTGTTATATATCTATCTACTGGGCATGATATGATATATGATATGATTGCTGCCATCCACGTACCCGTGCAGCCTGCCACACGACCCTTTTCCAATTCTCGGTGGCAGGCGTTGACGGAGCAAGGCGCCCCGAAGGGAGAGGCTCCGGTCAGATACAGAGCTGTTCGAGGAACTAGGTGCGGATGCGTTCACGGTGGTAGCTTTTGCAGAATCCGTCTCCTCCAATGGAGAAGAAATGGATATGGACCTAGGAGTTTTTAATGATGGAGGCAGTCCAAAGATCGTTGCCACTGCCAGCGTGAAGCCCTGGGTGTATGATGGTGGCTGGCAGAAGCCATACACTTATGTTAATAATCACACTGAAAATAGGACAGACACGCTGGATGGCGAGACGGGAGATTATATCCGTTGCAGGGTTGATTATGAGCTCACTCTCGTCGCCGTCCGGCCTGCAGCAGAGTACAAAAAACAAGACATCGCCGACCACCTCATCGGGATCTGTGAGCGAGAAATCCTGCTGCGCCGTCGAAGGACCCAGGACGAAGACAAAACGAGCAACTCGGAGTCCATAAAACTCATGTTGAGGACGGCCCAGGAGATCAACGGTGCCTACTGGATCAAGAAGGGTTTTGTTCCCGTTGGAGAGCTGTTGTGTCCGAAGGAGACACGGGGCACGAAGAGATCGTTTCTCATATGGGCCATGGCCAGGGACCTGCTGACTGGGAGACGAGAACAGCAGCTGCAATCTTGATAGATAACGTAAACGAATATTTGGTTAGTTTGTCTTACAGTAAACAGATAATGGGTTATACTCACATAATTGATGCTTTATATCATCCATACAGATCGTCTGCAGATTGGTAGTGTTGGGTTGGATCATCGCCTAGAAGTGCCACTGGCTGTAGAGGGCGCCTAGGTAAACCTTTAACTAGACTCCGGGAAAGACCCAAGGAATTAGCGAAACTTTGACTGGACTGACAGCTCATGGCAGCTTCACAAGCCGCACAAACGTCCGTACGTTGCGCTTCAAAGAACCACCGAATCCCTTTACATGGCACCTCGTCAAGAGTCTGAAATTTGATAATGAGATTGTGCTCTGAGGGCCTGCTCTTTGTTAGAATCTGGAAGGAAAGAAACATCCCTTGCGTCCACACTCGAGACGTCTGGCACAGCATGGAGGTGGAAGTAACATCACCGGTTGGACAGCATCTCAAACATCCAGTTATGATGCAATAACTCCAAAAGTCTGTATCATATCAATCATGTTATATTGCTGTGTAAGCCTTTTTCTCGGCATAGCGCTGTACCAAAGATGCTGCTCTATTCAAGCCTTCCTTTTTCTTTTCAGAAGATTATTTCTGTTGACTTGGACGTGTGCCAGTTTCTTGCGTATGAAACCGTAACTAACTCCCTCTAAGTCGTCTCCATTACCTTGAAAACCGTGTGCGTGAACTAGAAGAGGAATGCCGGCGTGCGCAGAAACTATCGCTGTCTGCTGGGCCAGAGCGCTCACAAGACTTACCCCTTGACAACTCAGATACGCGTAACGACGAAGCACATCAAAACTCTGATCAATATGCGTCAAATGAGGATTGCCAGGCTAGGCCTTCCTTGCCGGGTGAGAATGGCAGCAACCAGCCGCAACCTGTTGAGGCAGACACTTCGCAACTTCAGCGAAGTCACCTAGTCGTTCAGTATCAAGCCAAATAACGCATGAACAGCCCCTTGCTCACGAAGTATGTTTACTACCGTTGGCCAGCTCTAGCGATCCAAAATATCTGGGGCCTTCTTCCGGAGTGACTTTTGCAAGATTGATATACGAGAGCGCACCTCAAACCCAAGGCCTTCTGTGTAATCTCTCCACTTTGGAGCACACACCTGACGGCACAGCTTCGTCAAGGCATGCAGCGGAACCTGATGCCGTCCCCGCTGCGTTGCCATCAGAAGCAGATGCTATCAATTCGCTGATGCGTACTTCGAAACCTACCAGCCACTATATCCCTTTATTAACGAGGACGCTTTTCACGCTCTGATGGGAAACAGTGCGTTCTGAAACCGCGGAGACTGGTAACGCGCAGAAAAGCGTGCCTTCACGCCGCAGCCGGAAGTTACATGTCGAGATGGCTCAGGTCCAAGTGTTTTTTTGTCCTCTCCATAGGCGCGCGGATCCTGGAAAGAAAACTGTCCACGGAATTTTCGTCGAACGGACTTCTTGCTACCGCTATGCAGCATATAGCACGCATTCCTCTTCATGATAGCGTCGAAGGAATCCAGATCCTGCTCTTGCTCGTTCTGAATAGTTTTCTGTCTCCGACAGGACACAATGCATGTTTCTTTTGCATATGATCATTGCCAGTTGTCTCGATCTGGGGCTTCAAAGAAAAGAAGCAGGTCAGTTCGTTTGTTTTTTTAGACATTTCCCTTGACTGGGAGCTCCCTTTTCCATTGAGATCTTGATGATCCTTATCCTGGTCGTATCGACTAATTGTCTTGATGTAGGTCGCAACCGGGCCGACATGGAGACAGAGGAACAAGCAGAGATGCGTCATACTTTTTTGTCCCTGACGGTCTAGAGAGAGAGAGCTTTGCTCTCTCTAGGCGGAAGGGTCCCCTCCGTTTAAAAAAGATTTTTTAAAAAAATTTTTCCAGGCGGCGGTGGCCGCCAGCCGTCAGGGGCTGTCGGAGAGGGCATTATGCTCCTCAAAAAAATAAATTTTTTTTGAGGGGAAATTGTATCTACCCCTTAGGCCCGGTGGCCTCCGGGTTAACCCTCGGTGGTCGAGGGGGGGTCTATTAAATCAAATAATAGTGGTAA
>JGI26058J51888_1000223_pt1 | contig 39760 bp, 33 predicted proteins | sample HigsolmetaSP110D_FD_51888 | JGI IMG/M metagenome (IMG submission 51888) | reverse complement strand
GGGGGGGGGGGGTTTAGGTTCGTACCCGAGGAGGGGCCGGAGGGTGGAACACAGGATCAAGGATGGCGGGCGGGTGACACGGGAGAGCAGAGAGGGAAGGGACGGATCGTGAAGGTGTTGTCTCGAGTGAATGGCGTTAGTGGCTGATAGGGTTGCAGTGATGCTTATCTTGGAAAGCCCGGGGGGTCAGGTCTGTACGGAGTATTTAGTGGCGATGATGCCTGCGTGTGGAGCGGTGTGCGCTGTATAGCCTGTAAGGAGCTGGACGGAGATATCCTGCGAGTCTCAGGAGTCTCGGGGCTTTTTCGTCATCTGAACCTGTCTGTCTCTTCCTTGGGTCATAGAGCCCCTTGGAGAAGCGAGCAGGCAAGGTGAGGGAGGGATGGGCCGGGCCGTCTTCTGCTGCTGCGGCGGCGCAGATGCGTTGGAGCAGGGATGGGTGTTGGCCATCGATAAGAAGGATAACGACATGGCCAGCGGTGGTCCAGGCGTCTAGCTCATCGGTGACACAATCATTGCTGGGCCCGAGTCAGTGGGAGACGTGCACGAGGGGAGCTCGACATGCACGCGAGGTACCCCGTGCTTGTACACAAGCTACACGGCGGAGATATCAGCCAGCTCTTGAAACTACGAACGCATGAGCGCCCTACGGCCGTCCAGCTGTCCTGTCAGCCTCCCGGCAGGGCGCGCCAGCTCCCGGCGGGGCCTGTCGTGAAGTCTTGAGAGAAAACTCGAAGGGCGCGTTCGGCACGCCGGAGGGTGGGGTCCTGCAAAGGTCGCGCGCGATGCTCACCGCCGGGCGGGTCTCCGGACGCTCACCGTCGTTTGGCGGATGCTTGACCGACTGCGCTGCTCGTCACGCCTTGCCCGCGTCGGTCTGCGTCTCGAGCTGACAGTCTCGACTCTCCAGCCTCTCCAACCTCGGGCGTTTCCTCGTGGCAGCTCCAGTCCCGCGCGTTGCTGCTTCCCCGAGCTTTCCTCTTCTCCGTTCCGTCGTCCTGTCTGCCGCCCATCGGACGGTCTTTACAAACCTTGACGGCGACCTCGCGACAGCCCTCGCAATCTCTCCTGCCCTCCCTGCCATGCCAGTCTTGTCCGGCCTGTCCATCGTGGAAGGCGGTCAATAACGCGAGTTGACGGTCGTGTCTTGCTGCGGTCGCTGTTCTCCAGAGCCCGATGCGACAGGCTTGAGCTCGCCCACGGTCCTCCAGCATCTTTTCTGTCCGCCATGCTGCCGCAATGCCATGGCCCGATTTGGGTCATTGATGATCTATCCCATTGCTTCCAGCGCAAGTAAGTCTGCGGCAGGCTTCTCCCTCCGTGCAGCTTTCTCACGGGAATCGGCAGGTTTCTCCAAGTGACTTTCCCGCTTACCGCCTGTGCCCTCTCCCTCTTGCTCATCCTCTACCGCGTCATCTCTCACCATGTCGGGTCACGGAAGTATCTTGCGTACAAGGCCGTTTCGAGCAGTGCGATGGAACCGGATGGGCCAGAGGACGAGGAGGAAGAGGAGGCTGATCTGATGTTGCACCAGGCAACATCCCAAGCCCTGCAGCCTCAATTCGTGGTGGATCGTCCTCGGGGTGAAGTGGCTCTGGTGACGTTAGAGCTACTTGCTCTGCTGGGGGAGGTTGCCGTCTGCATTGCTGTTCTCTCCACGCACGGCTGGGGACGCTATGGCACCATTCCCGCCGTTGCCAGGCTGGTGTCATGGGCTTATATACTGGTTCTGGTTTCGATCAGGTTCCTGCAGTCGACGATGGGTCTTAATCCCCGGTCATTCCCTCGGCTCTGGAATCATACCGTCGCTCTTTACGGACTCCAGTGGCTTTTTACGGTATTTGTATTCCGCTCGGCAATCATCCACCCGTTGTCGAAACGTGCCCTCGTTTTTACCGTCGCGGAGTTTTCTCTGTCCACGTTTTTATTGCTTATCGCTCTGACCACCCGGAGAGGAAATAAACCGGTGCTCGTTCAATACGAAGATGACCTGGAACCCCCAAGGCATCCGCGGGCCAGCTTGCTCTCCCTGGCGACCTTTTCATGGCTAGATCCCCTGGTCTGGAAGGGTTACAAGAGAACCTTGGAGCTTGAAGACGTCTGGAACTTGACTGTTTCCCAGCAAGCGGCCACCGTCCTGATGGACTTTCGTCAGGCGCAGAGGGCAAACGCCCTGGTCTGGAGGCTCTTGAGGTATTTCCGGGGAATGCTCCTCTTGCAGGGTGCGTGGACGATTTTCGCGAATCTTTTCACATTCATCCCGACCTTGCTTCTCAAAGCAATTCTGGAATATGTTGAAGATCCGAGATCGACTCCACGCAATGCAGCCTGGCTTTACACCATCCTTCTGTTCTGTTCTGGCGTCATTCAAGGCACCGCTGATGGACAGGCCCTGTGGATCGGACGGAAGTTGGGTGTGAAGCTGCGAGCCATCATTATTGGAGAAATCTATGCCAAAGCGCTGCGACGGAAAGCCGGTGCATCGGTCGAGTCGTCCAAAAAAGAGAAAGAGGAACCTGTGAAGGGCAAGAAGACGAAGAAGCTCCTCTCGTTTGGTCGCAAGAAGAAAGCGGAGCTCAGGACTGAAACCGACCTGGGTGGGAAGAAGGAGGAGGCCTCCCAGCAAGCGAATGTGGGAACCATTATTAACCTGATGGCCATTGACTCCTTCAAGGTCAGTGAAGTAGGTGCATATCTCCATTTCCTCTGGGCCAGTGTCCCTGTACAGGTTATCATGGCCGTGACCCTTTTGTACCGGATCCTCGGCTTCAGCTCTTTCGCCGGAATTGCATTGATGATCCTCATGCTCCCTGTCAATCTCTTCATCGCAAGGAAGTTTAGACAAGTACAGAACAAGATTCTGGCAGGAACCGATGCTCGGATTCACTCCACCAACGAAGTCCTGCAAAACATCCGGATCATCAAGTACTTCGCCTGGGAACGGCGCTTCGAAGACATCGTCAATGAGAAGCGAAGAGAGGAGCTGAAATCTCTTCGTCTGCGCTACATTATTTGGTCAGCGGCCGCGACCGTGTGGTATGGAACGCCAATCCTGATCACGTTCACTTCATTCTTCCTCTATACAGTAATCGAAAAGAAAAGGTTGATTCCATCGGTTGCTTTCCCGGCTCTGTCTATGTTTTCCCTGCTTCGCGTGCCCTTGGATCAACTGGCAGATATGGTCGCCCACGTTCAGGAGGCCAAGGTCTCCATCGACCGTGTAGAGGAATTCCTGAACGAGGAGGAGACGGAAAAGTACATTCAGCTGCGCGACAGCAACCCTCCCGGGGAGCCTCCTAAGATTGGTCTAGAGAAAGCCACGCTCACATGGGATGTTTCGAAAGGAGCGTCGCATGACCGGTCTAATGACAGCCTTGCCGATGCGTTCCGTCTGATTAATGTCGACGTGTCGTTCCATGTGGGCAAGCTCAACGTCGTCGCAGGTCCAACTGGCTCAGGGAAAACGTCACTGCTGATGGCGCTTCTAGGGGAGATGAAGCTCCTTGAAGGGAGGGTCCATCTACCAGGAGGAACCGGCAATCGAGCCATGCTTCCTGTGGATCCGGAAACAGGGCTCACTGAAAGTGTTGCGTATTGTGCCCAAGAAGCCTGGCTCGTCAATGATACGATCAGAGAGAATATCATTTTTGCTTCGCCCTTTGACAAACGGCGGTACAACGCCGTGATCAAAGCTTGCGCTCTTGAGCGTGACCTCGCCATCCTCGATGCTGGCGACCAGACCCTCGTCGGAGAAAAAGGAATCAGCCTTTCTGGTGGTCAGAAACAGAGGATCTCTCTCGCCCGTGCCATGTACAGCAGAGCCCGACATCTTCTTCTCGATGACTGCCTCAGCGCTGTGGATTCGCACACTGCAAGGCACATTTTCCAGGAGGCAATCATGGGGCCGTTGATGATGAATCGGACGTGTATCCTTGTCACACACAATGTGGCCTTGACAGTGCCCCACGCCGATTACGTTGTCGTCCTTGACAACGGCAGAATCGCCATGCAAGGTCCTCCTGACCAGGTTGCGGCCTCAGGCGTCCTCGGCGATGAGTTGCTCAAGTCGAGGCCCTCTTCCAGGGAAGGCTCACAGCTTGTATCCCGCGTGCCATCTGACCTCGAAGAGCATCAGAAGGCAATGTCGAATGGAGAGCCATCTAATTTGAATGGCTCGGCAAATGGAACAGCCTCGAAGGATCAGAAGGATGAAAGTTCAAGGCCCAAGCTGGTGGAGGCCAAGGCAGTCGGGAGCGTCAAATGGTCAACCGTCAAGATGTATCTTAATTCCATGGGCCCATGGTACTACTGGATTGTGGCCGTTGCGGTATTCTGCGCTCAACAGCTTGGTTCGGTGTCGACGAACGTCTGGATCAGACAGTGGGCGAATTCCTATCACACTGAACAAGTTATGCCGGACGTTGCTGGTCGATATGCAGCTCTTACAAATTTCAAGTTTCCATCCTTCATCTCCGGGAATGTGCCACAGACTCACTCGTGGAACGCTCATCAACTCAACACGCATCCGGACGCTCCAACTGGCGGTGATGTTCAAGTCTCGTACTACCTTGGCATTTACGCCTTGCTTGGTCTGGCGTATATAATGATCTCTATGTCTAGGGAGGCTGTCCTCTTCTGGGGCTCGCTGCACGCTTCGTGGAGGATCCACGAGCGCCTACTGAAGGCTGTTCTGCATGCGAAGTTCAGATTCTTCGACTCAACCCCCCTGGGTCAACTGATGAACCGTTTCTCGAAGGATGTCGAAGCTGTTGACCAGGAAGTTGCGCCTGTCGCGATCGGCATGCTTCACTGCTGTGCATCGGTCATCATGATCGTTATACTTATTTCGGTCATTACACCGGGCTTCCTGATTGCAGGACTCTTCATCACCCTAGTCTTTTCGGCCCTCGGAGCGGTCTATCTGAATGCTTCTCGGGACTTGAAAAGGCTGGAGTCTGTCCAGCGAAGTCCTCTGTACCAGCAGTTTGGCGAGACACTGAATGGCATCGTCACTATCCGTGCATATGGTCATGAAACACGATTCCTTGCGGACAACCACCGCAGAATAAACGCATACAATCGCCCACACCTATATCTCTGGGCTAGCAATCGCTGGCTCGCATTCCGAGTGGACTTGACGGGTGCGCTGGTGTCTTTCTTTTCAGCCACATTTGTGCTTCTGAACATTGGCAGGATTGATGCAGGTGCTGCTGGGCTTTCATTGACATACGCAGTCACCTTCACTGAGAATATTCTTTGGCTTGTCCGGTTGTACTCTGAAGCCCAACAGAACATGAATTCCGTCGAGCGGGTTAAAGAGTACCTTGAGGTGGAACAAGAGGCGCAAGCGATCATCCCCGACTCGCGACCACCTCCGAACTGGCCCTCTAAGGGTTCACTGACATTCATCAACTATACTACTCGCTACAGGCCTGATCTTGAACCCGTACTCAAGAACATCACTTTCTCGGTACTCCCGGGCGAGAAGGTTGGAATCGTTGGTCGTACAGGTGCCGGAAAGAGCTCTCTTGCCCTCGCTCTTTTCCGTGGCCTGGAGGCTGAAAAGGGACAAATTATCATCGACGACGTGGATATTGGCAAAATAGGACTGCAGGACCTGCGGGAGGCGATGACTATCGTCCCTCAAGATCCCACCCTCTTTACGGGGACTATCCGTAGCAACCTCGACCCCTTTGGCCTGTACACAGATGAACAGATTTTCACGGCTCTTCGCCGTGTACATCTTATTGGCAGCGCCGCATCGGGATTAACGACACCCCACAGTCCTAGCAACCTCTCAGTCTCTGACAGCGCTTCCCCAGTGCCTAACGGGGCCGATAACACTGCCTCTGCGTACCAAGACAACAAGAACATCTTTCTCAATCTAGAGAGTCCGATTTCAGAGTCCGGTTCGAACCTCTCGCAGGGGCAGCGTCAGCTTCTCTGCCTAGCACGGGCGCTTCTCAAGAATCCGAGGATCCTGATGATGGACGAAGCTACGGCGTCAATAGACTACGCTACCGACGCCAAAATCCAAGAGACACTGCGAGAATTGAAAGACAGCACTATAATCACAATTGCCCACCGACTGCAGACGATCATCGATTATGACAAGGTGCTCGTCTTGGACCATGGCGAGGTCGTCGAGTTTGACCATCCATGGTTGTTAATCAACAAAGAAGGCGGGATCTTCAGAGGCATGTGCCAAAACAGCGGCAACATGGAGGCTCTTCTTGAAGGGGCTAAGAAGGCTTGGGAGCAAAAGAGGCTTGTCGATGATTCCTAAAGTTAATAGCACATGCCATGAGTATAATGTCGTGTAGTCTAATGTCTTTACAACTTTTTTCGACGTTTTGTATCCTCTGCTAACGTTTGGATCCACCAATGGGCTTTTGAAGGTTGTTTCTGGGAGGCTCTAGTGCTTATGTTTTACTAGTCGTTTGCAGCTGATCAGGCGTAAAAAAAATGCGGTCTTTCAGTTTCGAAGAGGCTTTTCCCTACTTTTGTACTAGCCATTTATCAATCTCCTGGTCAGATGCTGAATGGGGGTGAACACGGACTTACCAAAAATGTCCTCTCCTAGATTTGCATCTTGTATAGAGATAGACGGATGTAGACAAGAGTGAGAATCATGATTCTGACTATCTTAAAAAGTCTTTCCGTTACTTTCATGTTGAGCTCCTCTTGTCAATATCACCGTGAGTATATTCTATTGCAGATCCTTCAAGTCAGTTGTTTTTATGTGTCCTGAAGTTCCATATAATGCCCGTCGGCTATGATTGCTGTACCTTGTGTAGTTTTCAAAAGACTCGAGATCGCTATGCTTCTATGCTACTGGATAGATTGCTAGTACATGGTTCTTATAAATTGCAATGGAATACGTACTATGTATGTACATTAGGCAGGTGATTTCAAGGCTTGATCGAAAGAGTACAGTAGAGATTCATTGATCATTTCCATTCAACGTCTGAAGAAGCAGTCATCGCCAAGATTCCTCACTTAATCGTTCATAAAGATTTCTATGCCTCTATTCCCCATGTTCAACCAGCCAAGGCAAATTGGACGTAACTCGATTCTTTCTTCGAGAGTATTGGAATCCGGTACCACTTACTCGCTTCGCCACGAGCACCACAGAGCACGAAATGGATAGCACAGGCGAAGGAGTAGTCTTTACGGCATCCATCTGCTAGAAATACCCCGAATGTAGCATCTTTCAGTCTGCGTAATGGCTAAAGGTACATACATGTATGCCTAGTTCGCATTTTAATTCATAAGTAGTAGCTTCCATTGAAAAGGATCATATGTATTCATACATGCCCCGCATTACTGCATTTAAGTTGTCAATCATTTATTTGTAGACATTTTGAACCAGTACCTGCATATCTCCCATCCACCCCCACACCCAGTAAGTCAATCTGTGACCCATACTGCGTAACCAGTCTGTCGGCATAGGAATCCAGTCACATTCAACCCGCCTGTCACGCAAGCCCGAACCAAGCTCTCCTAATCGCTGTCGTCAAGAAGATTGAATTTGGCTGGAGTACTCTGCTTTGATTGCTTCGTGGGCGAAACTTGGGCATTGAAATAGTCGACGTATCGCTCCCTGTATCCGCCTTTGCCATCAGGGACACGTCTGACCTTCGGAGTATTGGGGACGCTTTGGCTTGACTCCATTTTCTTATCGTCTCCTCCAAACAGATCATTAAACGCCTCGTTGTCTAGCTGTTTTTTCATCTCTTCTGCGGCCATGTCTTGGGCTCTCGCCGAGAGTAACGCGTCCTGTTTCTTTGCGCCGCCGTTGGCAAAGTCATGGTAGCTCTTGATCGCTGCTTGCTCTCGTTCGCTTCTGATCATGGGGTTTGCTCTGCGGGCGGGACTGGAATTGTTGGACTTGGATTGGTTTCCGTCTTGGATGGTAAGCCCCTCGATGGCAGGAGGGTCGCTGTTGCATTCACAAGAGCAAGGAAGCCCCGCGGAACAAGGCTGTTGGCAGCGGTGTCCGCAAGGAAGAGGTGTGCCACAAGTCTTATTGCAGCTGACATTTTCATGGGAGAAGCTGATGACAATCAGTATTACAGGGTCATACTATGTAGCGCATGATACGATGGAACAATTGGAGATTGTCTTACCTGTGGCAACGAAGCTCACACTTGTGGCCGCATGGCAAAGTCTCACCACACATCCGTTCGCATCCCCCATTGATGTCATTCCACTGTTCCGGCTCTATAATGATTTATGTTAGCAGGTATATACTAGTTATCTGAAGGGGAAGGGGCATAACGCACTGCTAATAAAAGTTTTATTTCCGTGTTTGACACACGTCAACGGCATACTGAAGCCCAACCGACGCTTCCTTTGATCATCGCCCCCCATGATCTTGACAATCTCCCACCAAAGAGGATCCGCGAGAGCCATCGTTGCGCCGTTACCAAAGATGTACAATCCGCGCTTGGCTCGCGAGAGCGCGACGCAGACCCTGTTCTCCACGGAGACGAACCCGATTTTTCCCTGTTCACTGCTTCTGACCAGTGAAAGCAGAACCACTTCGTTTTCTTCGCCTTGATATGAATCAACGGTTACCACCTTGACATACTGGCCCTGAAGGTACTGATGATCTTTTAGGAGCTTCAATAGCTTCTTCCTCTGCCCGTTGTAGAACGTCAAGATCGTTATATGATTCACCGGAACGCCATTGAAGACTAGATAGAGGAAAAACCCGACGATCATTTGCGCCTCGGCCTCGTTGTACTTGGAGGAAAGGCTATCAGAGCTTTCCGGCCACGAATGGCAAAAGAAGAACGACCTGATATCTCCCATTCCCGGTATATTTGGACGGTTCAGAACTGATGGATGGTCCTGGAGATTGTCATAGATAGGGCTGAGTAGCCTGCGAATTTCGGGATCCATTCTTCTCTGCTTGGTTAAGGTCCTAAAATCGATGCCGTTGTGGACAAGTCTCTCGAACATGGATATGTTGAGAAAGAAGGGCTCGCCCTCGAGCTCTTGAACCGCACAGTGCCCTTGAAGCTGTTTGTGATCACCCACAAGGATCAGATGCTCGAGAGATTCGACGCAGGCGACGGCGACAGGTGCTTCTATGACTTCTGCCGCTTCTTCTATCAAGATGATCTTTGGTTTAAGACTCGAAACCAGAGCACGGTACTTGCTCAATCCTGTGGTCGTCATCCCAACCACTTTTGCTTGCTCGAGAATAACGGAGTCCCTCTCCCATTTTCCAGTTTGGAGTTTCACGCAAGTTTTATTATAGGCACTCAGGAGCTCGCGGAAGCGTGAGAGAACCTTCTCCTTGGCGAGCTTCCGAAGGGTATTGTAAACAGCGCCACGCGCGTTGACTGGTACCTTCCACAGGTCACGACGCTTGAGGTGCGTCTCCATTATGGCCTTCTCAGAAACGGATGGAGCTCCACGTCCAACGAAGCCCTCCTTCAGATATGTAAACTGGCCTTTGAGGGTTTCAAGATCTTCGTCTTCGATGCCTTGTTCAGCTTCGAGCTCCTTGAGTTGTTCATATTCCAGATCTATCTCATCTTCTTCGAATCCAAAGTTTTCTTCTTTATAGGTAACCTCAAACTTCACGACAGCGTCGCCAAGCCAAGTCACCATGGGATCGTCTTCGTTATTGTAGCCGGAACGCACCCAACCTTCTGCACCCTTCTGGAGCAGATCATACTGGGCTTGTGTTAAGAGTTTCAGCTTCAAGAAAAAGGAAGCTGGAAGTGGAGTTCCAGAGTTCTCTTGACCAAATGGTTTGAGAAGGTCTGAGATCGTGTTAATGAGATCCTTCAGCTCCTTTATTGCCGGTCCTAAAAAGCCGTCCGGAATACTCGGCACCGGCTCCTTGCGCCGGATCTCAAAAGGCGTACGTTTCTTGATTTCGGGATCCGTGCTTCTTCCCCCAAGACGAATATAGTTACTTTCAAACATGGAGATATGGTTAAGAAGCTGATCTAGTGCATGATTGGTCTGGGCAGCGACTATGACAGGAGGATCTCCGTCTTTCATATTGGAAAGGATGATCTTTAGGGCAACGACGGAGATATGGGTTTTTCCAGTGCCTGGTGGTCCTTGGACAATAGACAGCCTCTTCGTCAGTATTTGATTCAGGGCATCCCATTGTGATGCATCCAGGACGTCTGTGGGAACCGGCGGCCAGCTCGCGAGCAGATCGATCTTGCTGTGCTCCTCGTCGCAACTCAGAGCCGATGATATATCAACGACTGGATTGTCATTGACATATTCAGGGGCATCTAAGACGGGGTTAAGATGGCAGATGTGGTCTGCAAGAGGAAAGCTACACGACATTAGAACGATGAGTACAACATGGAACGGAGTGCTAACCTTTCCCTTGTCATTTTCTGAAGAGCAGTCATAGTATGCCTGGCCGCCTCATAGTAGCCAGTCCTTGCTTCCACCATAACCCATTCCATCTGGGTATCAAAGTCCGCATCTCCAGAACGAGCGAAGAATAGATCAACTTCAGGTGGTTGCCGTTTCACTCCTTCCAAGGGCCTCGCAGCAACTACGGCAACGATACATTGCGATCGAAAGAAGTCGTTCGCCGGAGACAGTGCAACAATTGATCCACTCATCAAACGCCCGGAGTATTCCCACACGATATTTTTCCCAGCACGTGCAGTTGAGAACTGAACCTTTACGGCTATCCCTCTATGAGCGAAGGTTAAACCAGTAATGTGAACCTAAGAGAACTTGCAGGTTAGCATACAAGTATAATAAAGAAAGCCACATGACAAAGCGCTGACCTTCTCATAGATACAGACAGCTGACGAGTCCATCATGTGTGGATCATCCCTCACATAGGCAACCGCGTCTCTCAATGGCGCAACTGCATCCTCCCTGAGTAGATCGTAGTGCGCTTTCAGGTACATGTCCCTGGATGGCCAGGGACCGAATATCTGGTTTGGTATCAAGGAGACATATTCACTGTCCTCTGCTTCCTCTATTCCCAGAATCTCATCACTGGTAGGGAGTTCGGGTCTGGAGACCCATCCTTTTTCGTTTGCCAACGCGTCGGCCTTAGCGACATATTCCCTTATGTTTTCATTGAGTGTAGGAACGACACCAGTAGGCTCGGCTAGTATTGGCCCATGAAGTTGATACAAAGCATGAAACAGGTTAACGCCTTGCGCCTGCAGCGAATTCATTGCTGAAATGAGATTGTTAGAAGAGCTGCAGATAAACAAGGTTCAGAGGATCTGGGCTCTCTCCAGAGGCGCACAAGAGACAAAGGTTGATCAGGGAAAGCCTGTCGAATGAGGGGGCAGGCAAGCTTCGAGAGAAGTTTCGGAACTATTGGGGTAAGAGATGGAGAGCTGAAGGTTGACAGGGAAAGGGGGAATAGGAAGAAGTGGGTTGCGTACTGTTTCAAACGGCAGATGCTTGTGAGAGTTCTGATAAAATAGGTGCCAGTGTGCGGTTGCAAATGCAGTCACTGAGAATCTGCGGGGAACTGCACGGGGAAATCCCTCAGCAAGGCAATATGTCGCTGTCACCCGATAAGTATAAGCCTGGTGAAAAAGAAGCTGTGCTTATCTGGATGCTCATTCACGGATTGTCCAGCGGCCTTGCCTTTGTCTGGTGCACTGAAGAATATGAACGCATACGGATCGACACGTGGTTGAGGTGAAAGGTCTGAGCAACGCAAGGTGAGAAATTCATCATTTTTCCATTCACAGCTTTCAATACGTCTAATACCTTATTCAACCTGCTTTCAGTGTGCACAATTATACCATGAGAAATCCTAGAGCAGGTAATTCCAAGCATCCTAAACCACTCAAACCACGCAGGTCGGCCGATCAATTCTGGCAGATCTTCATTGTTACTGACATCAGGAAACACAGACATATACCGTAATCAAATACCCATTGAGATGCTTGTGGATCTTGTAAATTGTTTCCCTCTGAAGCATCTAATTAACAACTATATACCTCATTCTGGCCAGTGAGTCGCGTGCTCAAAGCTCATGATAAGATACTGGGGAGATATGTTGCCTCATAGTCGCCGCAGAAGTCTTTATGAACAGGTATCCGGTCCGAGGCAAGAGCAATGAGGGTAGCGCAAGATAAAAGGCTTGACAAAGGAAATATGGTGGAGAAACTGAGACTTGGGCTTCACACGCTGTTCTCCCTGAGCACGTCGTTGCAAACAGCAGCCACAAAAATAGTACAATAGAAGCAACAGATGCGCCTGTTTCCAGCCTGAGGCTTTTCCATATAGGATGGGACAACAATCAGGAAAACAAGCATGCAATGCCAGGTTATCTATCGGATAACCACTTCTCTGGACCTCGGAATAGGACCGTAGTGACAAACGACCGACTTTGGGACCCTAAGCTGCTCTTTGTTCGTTTCTCATGCAACTCAGGCCCGGTCAGGTACCAATGTGGTTAGAAGCCACACCCAGGGACAATCACCACTGGAAGTGAGTTAGATAGATACTACCTAATGCAGGTATCATGTCTCAAACCGGAGGAATTCAGCATACTAACTACGTTACATCTCTAGTATGCTCAAGTGGTTAAGAAGCTCGCAAGAAATCCCACCCCGGATAAGTTTCCAAAAAGGACTAATGGCAAAATTTAAAAAAGATGCCAGATACGCATTTGCCAAGTCTGAAGGCAGATGGGATATCAGACATCGCGTTGTTCTGCGTTCGAAAGACCAGGGAAACGGTCATGCTGGATAGTGGATGACTAAGCAGAACTAAAGGCGGCCTAGGCCGGCGGTGGAGCAGGCTTGACCTCTGGGGAAGGCACTGCGGGCAGCTCAGCACTCTTGACGTCCTCGAGATCCCAAAGACTTTCCGGAGTGTAACTATCCAAATAGTCACAAGCATTGTCTGAAATTCTGTATAGCTGGCTAACCATCCCCCGAGGCCATCTGTGAAGAGCCGTCGCGGATGGCCGTGTGATCTATATCGATAGTATGTCCTCATGAAGGACCGCAGTGCATGTCTGAGTAACTCTATCGTTGCGCTTGTCGCGTCGACGTCGTCCAAAGGAGCAGTGTCCTGCGTACGATCGATTCGGGAAGTTTCCTCCTCCTTGTACCGGTGTCTCGAGTTTCAGCACATTGGCAGAGTGAGCTGAAGCAGACCAATGCGACAATGCCCTCAATTGCGGAGGACGATGACGATCGCGATCTTGCGGGTGAGTCTTGTGTCTTTTGCGCCACAACATACGGGCGCTAATCAGATCTGTTCCAATCAGGATCGCAAGATGGGAGTTCGGACAATGATATGGATGATACCATGAGAGATGTGGATGACGGAGATGGCGACGAAGCTGATGTGGACGTCGAACCTGATCCCGAGCCCGACAGCCCTTCCAACACCAGCCAGGTATCTGAAGGCATTGGCGGAGCCTCCCAGCAGAGCGCAGCACCCCCCATAAGCTCACCCGGTGCGAATGTGGTATCGGATCCGATTTCGGTTTTCCGCCCTACTGTACGTCCGGAAGCCCTGACGGCCACAACCTATGACATTGTCCCTACAACCGCGGCTCCTCACAGTACTTCCATTAATGCTGTAACGGCAACGGCAGATATGAGATGGGTATTTAGTGGAGGGTCAGATGGCTATGTGCGAAAGTTCAACTGGGTGGAGTCAATCAACAGCAAATTAATGTTGACTGTTGCTCAACGGCACCCCTTTGTTGACAGCGTGATCAAGGCAGGTGTCCTGATGACGTATTGGGAGAACATGGATGGAAACGTCCTCTCACCGGTCTACTCCCTGGCGTGTCACAGCCAGGGTTTGTGGATACTCACCGGCCTTGAGTCTGGCAATATTCGTCTACAAACGGTCCGCCATGAGGAGGGCAAGGAGATTGCGGTCCTTCAAGGACATACCTCCGCAGTTTCGGTTTTGACCCTAACGCCGGATGAGAAGTCGCTACTCTCAGGGAGCTGGGATAAAAAGGTTCTGGATTGGGATCTAAACGTCGGCCAACCCAGACGCGTGTTCGGAGCAAGTGCCGGGCAAATTTCAGCTATACAGATACGCCCAGAGTCAAGCATACCTGTTCCACAGGATACCATCGAGCCTCCACAGCCCAATGGTACTTACTCATCGAACAATGCCGCAGGAAGCTTTGGCTTCATGAACGGCCTGGATGATGGGAACCAGGACATATCTTGCGCCGCGAACGCGCAGGCGGGGTCTCCAGCAGACTCCCTCTTCGGAGGAACTGATTCGTTATTTGGAGATGCAGACGGTGGAGCTCCGTCAGGCGATGCTTTTGGTGTTAATGAAGATGACGAACTCAGCCGTGCTCTTTCAAATGGCGCCCAGCACTCTGAAGAAGACGCCCATGGAGAGCCTGATAATCTGAACCAACCAAACGGTGTACAAGATCCCAATCTCCCGTCCATCGAACCGTCCACAGATGCTGCTGCTCCGGATCAAGGGGCAAGCTCCATGGCCACAGACCTTACTAACGGAATATCGGAGCCCGCAGTCAATGGTCTCCCTCACGCTGAGCAGTTGGAACCACCTTCTATGACCCAGGACAGCTTCCAACCGTCACAGCCCGAAACAAACATTATCACAGATAATGTTTTCCTTGCTTCATCCATCGACGGTACGATACGTGTCTGGGACAGACGACAACCAGACCCGGTTGCCCGCATCAGCCCTCGCAATGTCCCGCCATGGTGCATGAATGCGTGCTGGTCCCCGGACGGTAACTATATTTATGCCGGCAGGCGGAATGGAACCGTTGAGGAATTCAGCTTACACAAAGGCCTGAAGAGCCCGGTGCGTGTGTTCAAGTTTCCTCAAGGAAGCGGGGCCGTGACTGCACTCCAGGCCATGCCTAACGGGCGACACCTTGTCTGGTAAGTATCACCAAACCGTCGCTTCTATCTAAATCCTCAGGTATATTTACTGACCAAATCCGCTGCAGTGCATCGCACGACATTCTCCGCCTCTACGACCTCAAACACGACGAGTCGTCACGCAACGCGATCACACCCTTCCTCATTATTCCGGGACATCGCACTGGTGTCATCTCACAATTGTACCTAGACCCTGCGTGCAGGTTCATGATCTCCACGAGTGGAAACCGAGGCTGGGATGGTAACACCACCGAAGTTCTACTCGGATATGAGATCGCCATTCCGTGACGATCGCATTTTTCGTTTCTTCCATTCATCTTTTGTCATTTTTGAGTATATTATATTATGTGACTATATTTTTATGACGCTTATAGCATATCGAGTTTCTGCATGTGTTTCTGTGCGCTGTGCCGCCATAGCGGATGATGTCAACAGCGCAGAGTTGATTCCCATTGACATTATAGGTCGGTTCATAGAGGTTTAAAGAGGCAGGCTAGCTGCAAAATATAACATATGTATGCGTACATATCTCTTTCCTGCCTCTCCTTGAATTGTTAAATTTCATTTCTGCATGTTGGTATCGTGTCTCGTCCATGGGAGATGTTTCCAGGCGAAATATCACAGGCAAGCATGGCTGCAGATTCCTGTGAAAATGGAAAAAAAACTCATAAATTCGTTTCCATCATTATTCCTTGCCTGTTGACCCATACTATATATACATTTCCATTTCCACTTGGGAAAAGCCAAACATAAGGGAAGTGCCGTCATGATTTCCGACCAGGAACCTTTTATGATACCTATATCCAAAATGAAATGAATGCCCTCTTTTATGCAATGTCCAGACATCCGATGCGTAAACCAAGTCCAGTCCCCAATGAAAACGTGACATGGAGAAGAAATTCTAAAGTAAGAACGTTGATACCGTCATAAAAGAAGTTTAACTAATCGCCTTCCAAATCAAGACCCTCGCACACCTCATTCTGCTGCGCTCTCCAGGTGCCGAACAACGGATTTCCCTTCCAGCGGACATGTCCGTCGTCATCCTGCTCGAAGAACACGTACGCCGGCTGACGCTCAGCATCGCCGACATCATCAGCACCGACGCCACCAGGACCAGTCACTAGACCTCTAAATTCAGGAATCGCCATATTGGGAACATGCGTCCTAGCCTCGACATGGTCGCCCACATTATTCACCGCAATCAGGTACACCGGCGGCAGCGCGGCCTCCCTGTCTGGTCTCAGCGGCATCGGGCTCCATGCCTCATTGTTATACGACTCGGGCCTGTTCCTGTCATGCTTCAGCGGCAGCGGCCGCGAGAGGAGAAAGAGGTCCAGCTTCTTCGCGTCTAGCAGCAGCCCCGGCGTCCGCAGATACAGCACGCTGTCGTACTGCAGGAACTGGATCTGGCCCAGGCGGAGCAGCCTCGAGTCTGTAGGTTCATAGCCGCTTTTGGTCGCTGCGGACATGTCAATTGGAAGGAGCCAGATGTTGTATTTACTGCTGGCAGACCGGAGCAGTGAGAGGGCCGTCGACACGCCCTTGGAAGCGGGGGTCATGACATCCCAATCCTGAGGGTACATGAAGAGACGGTCCTGGACCGCGGTGCCGCTTTCGGCAAGCCGTTTGAAGAAGAGAATGGCTGAGCAGATGTTGGAGGGGTCAGGGGTGGAGAGGAGTTGGAGATAAGCATAATTACCTCCTTTCCCCGCCGGATTGGTTTTTCCACCGTTTGATTCTAAATCGGCCAGGATATTCTGGCCTGTTACTCCGCCATATTTCAGATCGGAGAGATCGCCCTGCCCATCTTTCTGCGACTCATAGATGTCATTATGCACTCCATTTCTCGGCATAAACGACCGCGCAGCTGACGTGGGAGCCGGATTTCGCAGAGCATCCTGGATGCTGCGCACAGACTGCTGCTGCAGGACATATCCGGAAAGGAAAAGGAGGAATGTGAACATGCACACCACACCCGAGGAGAGAACGACAGAAACCGTAGAGGACGTTAGAAGCACCATGGCTGTAGTATAGAAGTGCGTGCGTGCATGTGTCTGGTAAGGGGACGGGACCCGAGATCAGCGCACAACACAGAACACAGCAAGATCTAAAAATTGAGGAGAGATCAGCAGCAAAAATATGTTCATAGATAGTCCATAGGACATAAACTCATAGCTAAGATCGTAGCAATACCTTCTTGCAGCGGTTGGATGCAGAAACCATCCTTGTGCACCTGCGACGTCCGACGTCCACCCGCGGTGAAACAAGGCCTGCCAGAATGCAGTGGCATCTCGGGCTGTGTTTATTTGCGCCCGTTGTCGGTGCGACTATCGATAACCGTGCTGCTTTTGAGGCTTGGGCGGTGTGGCGCTGTGCCAAGCACAAGGCACGCTCTCAACACCAAAACTTCGCTGCCTTTACTGTGCAGACAAGCTCCCTGCAGCGCACTGCTCCGGCCCGGGAACCGATCGTGTTGCTTTCTGGCAATCCCCAAGCTCTCTTGTGCCTTTTCTCTCGTTCATGTCCTACTGTCAAGCATTGAGCTTGCATTGCCACTAAGCCTGGTCGCGCTGTCAGCATCTAACCTGCCTCCTTAGCTCGAAAACTCACAGCCAACTCGATCCTCCTTCATCCCACAAAGATACCACGAATTCACGAACATCGATCAATTGGTTAGCAGCAGTACGACAGAAAAAAGGAGTAGGATAAGATAAAGTGAACAGGAGACACCATGACCACCCACCGCGCAGACGCGAGCGCTCTCCTCGACAACCGTGGCTACTCCGGCCCTCTCATCCGAGGCGTGAATCCCGCCACCCTCTTCGAAAAGGCCGTGCGTGATCGCATCACCGACTCATACTACTGGAAGGAGCAATGCTTCGGTTTGAATGCCGCCACGCTCTGCGACCGCGCGGTCGAGCTGACCTCCATCGGAGGTACCTACGGCGCAAGCCAGAAGCCGACCCCGTTCCTGTGCCTCGCGTTCAAGATGCTCCAGCTCGCGCCCGAGCGCGAGATCGTGCTCGAGTACCTGAACTTCACCGACCCGGGTAGCGACGGCGAAGGCGGCGGTGAGGACGCCGAAGAGGCCCGCGCGAACGGCGTCGTCAAGGCCCGCGGCGACTTCAAGTACCTGCGCGCGCTGGCGGCCTTCTACGTCCGGCTCACCTTCGACCCCGTCGACGTGTACAAGACGCTGGAGCCGCTGCTGCTCGACTACCGCAAGCTGCGCCGGAGGGTGCGCGACCGCTTCGTCCTCACCACCATGGACCAGTTCGTCGACGAGCTCCTGACCAAGGACCGGGTCTGTGCGACCAGTCTGTGGAAGCTGCCATCGAGGCAGCAGCTCGAGGACCTGGATCTGTTGGAGGAGCGGGTGAGTCCGCTTGCGGCGGAGCTGGAGGAGGAAGAGGAGATGGAAAGAGAGGGCGACAAAGCGGAGGAGGCGGCGGCCGCCCATGACAGTGATAGGGCTTCATCGAGGCACAGCTCCGAGGACTGAATATATTGGTTGTTGAATCTAGGACTGCCACTACCGCACGTGCTCCTTCTTTAGGCGCTGGGAGCTCTTTCAACGAGCTGCAGTAACCTCGGGCTACGCTGGGCCTTTTCTCAGCCATCGTCTCGTTCCAAACAGACAAGGGACACACGCCAATCCCGCTGCGACGAAACTCTGAGCCTCGTCCGTTTCTGAAAGGAAACGGCATCGATACCTCAGTTTCATCGTCTCCACGCACGGCCGCCTTTCAGGCTGTAGCAGCGGTGCTCTACAGGTCCAATCTCTCGCGAAGAACAAGGAGTCTTCCTCCCGCGGCTCCCCCAACGTCGCGGATCATCTTCAACAGGCTCGCCTAACCTCCGACCAGAATTGTGGGCTACTACATGAAGACAAAATACCGCGTTCCGTCCGGGTGGAGAATTAAGTGACTCTCCGGGAGATTTCCCTCGAGATGTACACACTGGATATGTATCTACGAAGGATACTGGTCCAAAGGGGGGAAAATCTTTATTGAGGAGAAAGAAATAATGTCCAGACTCGACTTTCTCAACTCTGGAATCGACAACAAAGCACAAGAGAAACTAGGCAGTCTGCAAGCTGTATAGCATGTGAAGCAGATCTTCACCACTATATAGAACTACTCTATACTTAATGATATGACCAGTCAGTGTCATTCATTCTTTTTTTCATTTCAGAATGAGCCATAGTAGATTCTGTAGAACACAAGAAATCAGTTGTATCGTAGGCACTTAAATGTAAATTGCACAAACAGAATATCCAACCGAGGACTACAGTGTGCCACCAAACACCAGTAAAAGGAGATATACATCAAGGTTAGAAACCTGGCACCGCCCAAGAATTCTAGAGGCTATATGTAGAAGGGAGGCCGGGTAGCCTTAGGCCTCACTCTCAAAATATGGAGAACTCAGACTAGAACCCCTGTTGGCGACGCCACTTCTCCTCCCAGCCCCTGAAATACGGGCTCTCATCGAGCGTCGCGACCTCCCAGTCCTTCTCGACGAGCCCATTCTCCACCTGCTCCCTCGCCCACTCCTCCATCTTCGGCAGCACGACGTGCTCCACGTGCCAGGTGCCCTTGTACTGCATCAGGTTGCTCTTCCCTTCCTTCAGGATCCTCGCAACGAGAGCAGGCACGCCCGGTTCGTCGCGGAACTCGGTCACGGGCGTGAAGAGCGCCTTGAAGTTGAAGACGACGGCGCCGGAGAGAGGCAGGCGGCGCAGTGTCTGCCAGTCAACACGGAGGTAGCAGTCGGTCAGGCGAAGGTTCGGGTTCTGCGAAAGGCGGTGCACCTCGTGCGGGTCGCCGGGTGGCATGTACAGAGGCTTATCAACCTCCAAACCCCAAGAGCCACGCTGGATGGGCTTGTCGGTGGGCATTTTGGCGAAGAAGCTGTATAAAGCTTGATGTTAGAAAGAAATATAGCCCGGCAATCTCCCCATTGCAGGTGGACCTCTGATCTGAAGAAGGGTATGGTTTGTATGTACACACCGATCCATCGAGAACTGCATCTTCTCTTTGTAGTCCGGAACGGGCCCATGGATCTGGTGAAGCTGAAGCCCGATTTTCATCCCAATGTTCCACCCCAAAGATGAACAGATCACGCCAGCCCGGAAGAAGTAGAAGCCTGTCACATCATCCCGCATCATAATCGCAAAGTCTTCGGGCACATTATCCATGAGGATTTCCAAGGGATGCTTGGATCTGATGTCCTGTTCCGTGCCGAGAATCCCATTCTTGAGGATGCGGTTGTCCACCAGGGAGAAGTACTGCGGATACCGGGCGCAGATGAACTGCAGGACCATCTCCATGAGCTCCTTGCAAGCCAGCTCAGATCCAGGGAGATAACTAAGTACCGCTTTTCCGTGTTTAGCATAGAGCTCCCTGCGCTGTGCAATCCGAGCCCTGTAGGTGTTTTCAAGCTCAATCCACCAATCCGTTTCCATCTTCGAGAGGGCTGTATATAAAGGAAGCAAAGTCAGTCCATCCAAGCTTGTTCAATTCTCTCTCGCCTAGTGACGAATAAACCTACACATGGTTTGATGATAGGCCCATCTAAATGGGCGATAAGGTCGTGGCAGAGCCTTATCGATATTGAACTTGGGCCATGCCTGTGGTAGAGGAACGCCGCTAAGTTCAGAATAATTTGGAAAGTCGCCCAATGCCTTTATCTCATCCACCGAGAATCCCGTTGGCGTGTATCTGTTCCCTTCACTGGTTCTATAGTCCGCGGTCATCGGGAGGATGCGTTGCCTAACCTCCTCCTCGTTTACTTCGACATATAGTAAATCGCTTATAAGCTTCGAAAGCACTTGTCGACGCTGAGGAGGCAAAACATCGGTATAGCTTGACTGTGATAGCTGACTAGTAGATGACTTCTTCTCAAGGGATAATGAACGCGGTGGTGTCCCTGACGTTGGTGCCCTGCAGCTGCGAAGTTTGACTCGACCGATGAGAGCATGTTTCTGGGATTTGTTCAGAACCAGATACAACACACTCGCTGAGAGCAAGACCAAGCCGATCAGCCACATTGGCTCCAGCGCTTTGAAAGTGTCCATATATACCAACCCCGGGAAGCGGGAAGGGGGAGCAAGATGTAAAAGGGAGTTTGACAGCAGAAGAGAAAAGATGGCAGTATAAAAGTCGAGACAGATAAAGGAGAATATAGGTCCAGCCCAAGTGGAACTTCAGCGTATTAAGTAGATACCGGGGCCAAGACCCCGGATATTGGAAGAATCACAATAATAAAGACATCTTGTCAAGTAGCGGAGGCCCCGAAGCAAGGGTTTGAACGCAGGAGCAGACCGCTTGAAGCGCACATGCTCTCGATCACTTTCACTGCGATTCGACAGACGGAGCTCTACCAGTGGACACCAATCAAGGGAACCCTGGAGAAAGGTTCCCCGTGGTTTGTCGACAGTCGCGATATCGATTGTTTTTACTATGTTTGGTCAGGAGATGCAGATAACAAGCCCTGATAACCTAGGACTCCGTCCTCCACGAATCTTGTACCTCCCCACCCGGCCGGTATCGATATCTTGGAAGGGAATAGGTCAGTCAGGCTGTGCAGTTCCGGACGGATGTCTTTCAGCGTACCAAAGAAATCCATGGATAGGATAGCGACCTGTAACTGATTTTTGGTCAATAAGCCACTCAGCCTAAGGTGCATCGTTGTACAGTACTGTGCTTATGTTGAGCTCTATAGACAGTCGATGCAACGGCAACACACGATCATACCGCCGCGTCTGGTTCTGAATATTATCTGCATGACTGCAGCAGAGGCTCGTGTAACGCTGCTACATGAATAAAACCATGATTAATGTCCAATACATGGTAAGAGCTGGTCGCAAGGGTCTGCGGTCCCAGATATCTAACCTAGGGTCTCAACTCTCGAGGCATCCTGGACCGCCAAAAGTCGCATGGTCGAGCCATACTTCTGGCTGCAAAAGCTGCAAGACAATTAAGAGCTTCTTCCCGTTCATTGAACATCGAAGCCACACGCGACCACGTCTTCAAGCTCTGATGTTGCTGGCTGGAAAGCGTGGATGCTTTCTCCGGGGCTGGACCGCCTTTACCGAACAGGAATAACCCCGGGGGAGCCACAGCCCGAAGGGGTAAAATTGTCCCGGCGACGTCGACGTCGGACCAAGTAGCCTGATGTCGAGCCTCCTGAGAATGCAGCGCCTCCCGAGTCACAATAGCGAGGTTTCCTCAGAGCCTCGGGAAGAACAGATCATAATGTTATTTGGAAATTTTTATCCAAATCTCTCTTGCAGGTCGGTTTGCAAGTTGCGCGGATCCTGAGTATGACAGCATCGTCTTCCCCAATCTCCAACTCTTTCCACTGTGATTTCAAACAGCTGAAAGAATCTTTCAGGCCCGCTTTTCAATTCTGTGGCCTTTTGGTCCATAAATAGCAACTTGCTTGGATTCCGATCTTCGAGTTGTCTTGTACTGCGCCAGTTAAAGAGTGGAAGAAAGACAGAACAATGGCTCTCACCGCTTTCATGTCTCTCCTAAAAAAGAACAACAATGTCCAGACAATGGTCATTATTCACTTAATAAGCTCTTCTCTGTATCAAGCAACATGCCTTCTTGTTTCAATAATTTTACAGTGCGAGAAAAGGTGTGCAACGCGTTGTTCCAGGGGCAACTACTAACCTGACTTTTTTTGACTCTCGTCAGTGACAGAACAACCCTGAAATACAACAGTGCATTGTCTTTCTTTGCTTAAGACTCATGTTTGGAATTCCCGTCAACAAGTGATTTGTCTGCTGCCATGTTTCTTGTCTGACTGCTTCAGCCAGCCTCGAGACATAGCGAGTACTCCTTCAGCCAAATTATAAATGCCATTGTTTCCCACCATCTATCTCACTTGCTACCCAATACACATTGAACTCTCGAACCTACAACCCATCTACCTCCATCTGTGGCTGGCTATTGGCCAGGGGTTATCGTGATTCGAAGCACACGAAGCTGCAGATCCGTTGCCGAACTGCTCTTCCCTTGATCTTTTTCAAGAAGCATTACTTCTTGACTCTATTTAATTCTTGATCTTGTTTTTTTAACGGCCCGTCATGCAAGCCACTGTACCAACTGATGGATCAATGGCGCCGAAAAATTTCGGTGATCTTCCACGAGAACTAATCTTTCAAGTTGCACGGTATCTCAGAGCTCCCGACATGAGCAGACTTTCCCAGACATCACGAAGCCTGTACTATCTCTTGAAACAGGAAGTCGAACGTGCCGGTAAAGCTTTCGCACTCGCTGACCAAAAGGAATACGAAAAGTACATCATCCAAGACCAAAATGGATTACATCTCACCGGTTACTCGTCCCCGGATTATGTCCTGGAACCATTAGCTGAAGACATCATGAATCAACTGGACCGCTCCGCTTCTGCTTTTATCAACTTAGGTGTCGACCCCAACTCTTACACGTTGAAAGGTGTCCGAATGCTGAACCTTGCCCTCAATCACTTCCAGGAAGGAATTGCAGAGCTTCTCCTGCAGAAAGGAGCGGACCCTTTGTTATCTGACATAGGTGATGGGAATGAGACGCCTTTGCGTTGTGCTGCTCGCAGTGCTTCGGACCGCATGGTCCGGATACTCCTCGAAGCGGGTGCGGACCCGGGGACGCCATCCGTCATCCATGAAATCGTCCGCTACTGCACCCTAGAAACAGTACAGTTAGTTGTGGCAAAGGGCGCTGATATTTTTGAGATTCACGCAGAAGAAGGATCAACAGTGCTTCACTGGGCCGTGAAAAACCCGGATGAGAAAGTCGTCCAGTTCCTTCTCACCTCTGGGCTGGACACTGTTGTCTCACATCAAGACAACGCCGGGGAAACATGTCTGTGGAATGCGTTGGAAACAGTTAATAAGGCTGTCGTCGAGACGATCCTCGATTCCGGGATCAACGTGCATCTGCGTAATCAATATGGAGAGACCGCTCTACACCAGGCTGCCTACCAGGGGCAAGAGTATGCCGTGCGACGCCTCCTAGATGCACGTGTGAGGTTAAGCCGACAGGGAGCTTGCGGTAGGACTGAGCTTCATTATGCAATTATCAGCGGAAACATTGACATCGTCGCGATGCTTCTCAATGCCGGTTCCAATCCCCGTCTGCTGACGGATCAGTGGGACAGTATAATACATACAGCAGCCGTAATGGGTTTCAAGAATATTCTGAAGGGACTTCTGCACCTCTTCCCCGACATGGTAGATATGAGGAATAATGCCCGGATGACCGCAGAGCAGTTGTGCAGGCACCTTGGTCGAACTGAAATTGCTGATATTATTCGGGACTTCAAAAACAGCAATTACTACAGGGTGATGGTTTTGGAAAGACAAGTTGAGCTCCAGCGATACCGCTCCTAAGTGTGAAAGGGAATAATCTAGATGTTGTACTGTGAGGGTGGTCTCCCGCCTTGGATTAAACTTCGGTTTCCACAAAATGTCTTCCCTCTCGAAATGCTGTTTTGTATCTATACCATATGCATGGATGCAATGAGCGGAAGTCTTGTACTGTAGATGCCCAGGTGTAGGCGGTGTCTTTGAGAACTTTCAGAAATAGTATGGAATTTTGCTTTCCATTCTTCAAACACAAGCAGCAATTCCAATACCGTCGAAATAATGAATAACACAATTTTCCATTTATATTTTCACTTTTACTTCTCTGACACAGAATATTTTACAGAACTTTTCCGGTAGCAGACAGAGGAAAGGCAAAAGACGTGCGTTAACTCTTCGGGCATTTACTTTCTTACGTGTGTCCCTCTTCCTCAGCAAGCCATTCCCAAAGCCCAAATGCTAGAACCTCGACAGAGTTCTGCGTAATAGGGGGTTCGTCGTCCTCTGGCTCATAATGTGCACAATCGGCAAATGCAGTTAGGTACCTAGATGCTGGTCAGTTTCATACTTCGTAATAATAGAGACAATAATTCGAAAGGAAGGAGGCACAATCATTTTCTTCTGGGTTCTGTGGTAAAAATATTTGTCCAGTTTCGCCTCCGTTGTAAAGGAATCCCCGAAGACGCATGGCTCTGTAATTAGAAATCGATATCAATACTAGACAAGTTTCAATTTTGGCGGCCAATCTTCCAGGGAGACAGTAATGTAATGATAGGGATAAAAACATACTCAAGACTCTGTGCAAGCTGTTCGCGAATTATTGACAACTCGCGCTCCGTCAAATCTGGAATGTCCGTCGCAGTACGCCCGGGTACTTTGGACATAGTTATCACATATAGATAACCCTAAGGAAATGGCCAGGTATCGTCTTGAATAAGCTCTATGCTACCATAATACCGCGGCATATGGCCTATTGTTTCGCAGCTCTCCAGAACAAGACATTCCTCTCTGAAGGATCGGTCGGCCATGTACCGAATCGCTGGTCTGTCATCTGGAGAGATAATGACCGGATCCAGCCTATAAAAGTGTAAAAATTCCGGCTACACAATATCCCATTCCACAGTGTGAAAAAGGAAATGGAGACATACTGCACTCGAAATTTGAGGATGGCGTCCTGTCCATCCCTCACTTTGCGACTTTCAAAAACAGCAACACGCTCCTGCACACTGTGGATGAATCTCTCCGAAATCAGCTTAACGAGCTGAAATTCCTCAGATCTAACAGTTAGGTGGTTCCCCTCATATTTCTCAGGATCACCCCGTCAGGAAAATTGCCAGACATGATTTCGACTGGTATGATAAAACCGGACAAAATTCCCAATTTTCTTGCCCGTTAGAAGATGTCCCGGAAGAATTTGGAGGTAATGCAGATTTATTGAGGTTACATGAGGGTAAGAAACAAGAAAAATCATGAGTGCTGCGCTTTAGATTCACATCCTGGGAAGTGCCAGAAAATCGAACTCTCCCGAATAGGAATACCTGCCTCCCATTGGATCTTGAACCCCAGAAAATAAATTTAGGTACTTGCCTGTACTTCTTCTTGATGCGGAGAACTCACTCCGAAAGACAGCCTGTCAGTTCCCCCTCCTCCTGTTCGCCGACCTCCCCCGCTCCCCACCCCCGCAGCCCCCGCCGTGTTGTGTAACCTGCAGAAAGGCCTTTCCAATCGGGGCCAGAGGTTCCTAAATAGCAGCTCTCTGCTGATTTGTCAGAACATTGCATACCTAGCGCCGGGAAGAGAGAGCCTCCATTCATAGGTGTGAGGACCCGTTATCAACCTTAGTACTATCTTTAGCACAACATTTCTGAGACAATGTCTCAGTTAATAGTGTATACAGATTTGAAGCTCTCTACTAGTGCCTGATATCTCTTGTCCTTTAATTTTTTTGGATCAAAAAGGAATTAAGGGTTGTTTGCTTTCACGCAGTTCACCTACCTACCTAAATTAAGAAACATGCTCTGCTCAGATGAAGTGTAATCCTCGCACAGAAACTTCAAGACATTAAGTACAGTACATACTTCGATTCTGGCAAATAACTTAGAACACGGCACCGGCAGATCACATGCTCCCCGTGCAGATCTGCCCGCTCAGGTCGTGCGAAGATTGAGTCAATTGGCAATCACAGAATCTTTGCACTGTACCTTCACTGGGTCAGCGATCACTTGGGAATATCGATTAACTCATAAACCGATATTTTGTTGAGATGTGGACATCTGAGGACGGTCATCATCATCTTCCTCTTCAATTCTGAAGGAAATAGAGAACAACTACGATGGAAGGAATATCATGCGGGCGTGACTAGCCCAACTGTCTAACGACGGTTTTGACCAGCTACTACTCAAGTACTGTACTTAAAATAATTAGAAGGATAAAGAATGGCTGAAGAATCAATGATGATCAATCACGTTGGACCTCATCTATTTACCTACGTACTTGACTGGTTGATACCAGGTAGTTTGCGGTAATCATGATCAAACAATACTAGGAAACTGAAGTGGACTCTCAAGAGGGGGCCGGGAACCTATAACTCTAACCTCGAGTAGACATGAAACTCTCCACCGATGTCTCCATTTCTAACCATTGATCCTGACCCTCAGCCTCAAAAGGCATCATTTGCGACTAACTCGGAGTAGATGACGGGCCAAAAACAGTACCAGTTACAACAAGACGGCCGCCCGCCACGTCCAGTGAAAGCGCCTGTCAGAATAATCGATTACCCGTCAGGAGACACCGGCACGCGACGCGTTTGGAGGCTGGCAAAGAAAAAAGGATATGACGCGCGAGAATGGTCAGATTCTTCCACAGAGATGTTTGAACGGGTCCTCATAAGTCGTGGAGCACTCTTCGGCCAGAGAGGCCTACAGAAACGGAGAATGCGGTTTGACTAGGGAGTAGATATGGAAGTTTAAAAAAGACCATGCCATTCGTATGTATGTGTATGGACTCGAAACGCACGCTAATATCACCCTAATTTTGAAGTGAGTTCCGCCTCAGCTGCGCCATCATTCATGATTTCATTAAGCCACCAACCCCACAGGGTCCTGTCCAACGCTATGTTCTCAAAGAGAAGTCGAGGACAGGCAGCAATGCATTCGCAGAAAATCCGCCCAGGTATGTCCGAATACGCAGACGTTCACTATGTCTGGTAACATGCAATTCGATTTACACGAGGACGAAACAAGAAAAAAAAAAAGAAAACCGAAGAAGTCCCGATTCGCTGGTATGGAAATGATGGAAAGGTGGTTTAAAGAGATCATGAGATTCATGTCGAAACACCATCTCCACTTGATACAAAGAGACTACCAGATGTCAATTTTCTCACATCTTCCTCCTGGTGGAGGCGCAGTTTCACATTCGAAAGAAGTAAGAAAAATTGACCTGGTAATCATGCCTCAGATGGAGATGAAAAGGGAACAAGGAATTTTTATCCGAATGAGAAAATGGGTATCACAACAGTATTCGCCGTTCTGTGCAATCAGAAAGAAAGGCAAGTACCTCAGATCTGGAAGGAGCCGAACTTGAGGGTTGGCCCTTAATCGGGGTTCATAAGCTAGATCGGAAGTCAGCGTCCGAATCAAACTGTTTTAACAGTCCCAAAGAGGCACACTTACCCGCAGAATAGGTCTGGAATAGTCTTGGTTATCCTGGAGTGAAATAATACTCCGGGTGTCAGCATCGAGCACCGCATCCTTCTTCATACGACTATCAGTGAAGGCAGGAACAGGGTGGTCGATGGGAGAGTGAGCCCGGGCAGGACTATTGTGATCGTAAAGATTCCTCATCAGACTCATTTGCGAGGCCTTGCTCTGTCGCCGGCTGTCCAGCAAGTTACCCTGAGAGTCAGTGGTCCCATATCGACGACGCACTAACAAGAACCAGAAGAGAAGTCCCATAAGAATGCCCAGCCCAACAAGTGAGCCGATGACAATTCCAGCAATAGCTCCAGCACTCAAAGAGGATCCACCACTGTTAGACGGATCAGTCGAGGTGGCCGTGGCAGGAGGATTTTGGACCGTGATAGTAACCGGCTGACCGGCCACAGTCTGCACAGAAACAGTTGGTTTTGTGGGTGCAGTTGTAATAGTGCTACTGGTGGAAGAGGACGTCGCCTACGACAAGGGTTAGCGAGACCTAGTACATCAAATGCCGGGTGTCCGTACTGAAGTAGAAGTGGAAGTGGGAGCAGGAAAGAAAGTCGTACTTGGCTCTTTAGCCGGAGCCGTTACAGTCACAGTGAGTATCTCAGGCACAATACTGCTAGTAGAGCTCTCCTGTGGGGTTGTTAAGACCGGGTTCACAGAAGAGACGATCCGCAGAGGCAGAAGTGACCTGGGATACCATGGAAAATACAGAAAGGTGGAAAGATCGGGAAGATAGGAGAGATGCGCAAAAGTACTTGAAAAAACGGGGGTCACTGACCGTTTTGGTTGCAGTGTTGCTGGCCTTTGCTGTGCCAGAAGGGGCATGGTCCGTCATCTCAATGTACGCGTACAGGTTCTTTGAGACGCTCCCACAATTGTCAGCAGGATAACCTGGGCACCCATCTGAGCATTCTGAGATGTTAGTGGTTTCCCCGGGGGCATAGTTCGAGCACCAGCAAGATTTGCCCTGGAGAATCGCAAAGGCATAGTCGGCATTGCATGTGTTGCGACAAAGTCCATTCGACTGAAAGGTGTTGACGTCTAGTTCCGTCGCGTCAGCAAGCATTGAACACACCAATGTCCCTCACCACGTACTTGGCTTGAATGAAGCGCCTGTGTTCTGCGAAGAACAGTAGGCGATTTCTAAAGCTGCAGCCGAACTCGGGCCCTTGACCAGAGCCAGAAGCAGGGCAAACAGAACAAATGTCACGGAGATCATGGTTCACAGCTGCTTCGACGCGTCCGGTGGAACGGCCCTTCGATGGCAGGCAAAGTTACACAAGGTGCTTAATATCTTTTCGCAAAAATGTCTTGACGAAGGACTCGAAGGTTCAAATGGCGTCGAAGCGTGCTATCTCGGAGATTTCCGTTGGAGAGGTCTATGGGAAAATGGTGGAGAGAAAGAGTTGTGTGAGAACAGGAGTTCAACTTGGGAGGGCAAAGGTGTGCGACAGCTTTGCAAGCAACGAGCTCATCGGCCTGGCGACGTTGCGATGCGTGTTGCAGCACGATCCAGGTGTCAAATGTACGCAAAGCGTGATGTTGCCCTGACCGGTGGCCTTCGCTTCACGATCAGCATCCGCACAGCGAAGTGCAATCATGCAGCAGCTGCTTGCAACAAGACACACCTGTGATTCTGCTATCTACCAAAGTCACCTGCCTTCCTTCACCCGCTGGTGAAGGCAGGATAAGGCATTGACGGCCACAGATCCCAACCCGGTGTCAAAATGCCGAGAGCATCGTTGTCCTGACAGAGCGGACCCGGATGACGTACGCAACGAGGGAGAATTGACCAGGGCTGCAGCGGGAGACGGCAATGGCGGGGATACGGGGAGAGGAAGCTGGGAGAAAACAGAGAGAAAAAGGGAAGATGGTGTTGATGCCAGGAGCGTTGCTAAAAGGATGCAAAACGGGATGCCCAGGCGAGGGACGCGGATCGAGCACGCCTTTTTCCAAGGTTCAGTGAATCGTCAGGGCAGCGGGATGGCCGGTAAGTCGCCTGTAACGACGGAGTTTCGCAGTCCGGGCGCAGCAGGAGTGCCGGTGGGTTCCTCAGGGCCTTTAGCCCTGCGCGGCGCCCGGTCCCGGCAAGGCCTTGCGCCGTGACGCATCCCCGTGGGCCTCCGACACATGGCCTCTGTTACAGCCGTGCGGCCTCACGGACGCCCAGCGCTGGCCTCCTGCACCGATTCGGGTGTTCTATACTTGGTAACCATGGCTATGACGATGGGACATGTTAGTCCAGGTATAAAACGACATCCTCAACCCTCCCTATGATCTGACCATCTCAGCAGGTGCAAACCCTCCGCGATGAGAACCAGACGGACACGACAACGGGGACTTCTCCTTGAATGCTGCAGATGCTGAGCTGCGCCAAAATTCCCCTTCCTCGCGCGACGGTCACATAGCTGAGCTAGTGCACTCATTACCAAGCATAACTAGTCGCAGGAAGATGTGTCTGGTGACTCGTCTCTTTGCCCGATCCCACTGCAGTGTGGCATTTACTGCTTTGCAGTGAGGTGATATTGTCTACTTAATCAGCGGGATATGTGAACTGCTCACCATCTCGGTTATCTCGACGTCGCTTACAGTCCAGACAGGGGCTAGAGCGATGAGAAATCGAGATTCTGCGGTGAACAGTGCATCCGGCACACAAAACCTCACATCCTCAGAAAGCGACCCACCTGGCCACGGGTAGGCCGAGAGGCCCGAGAGCCAGTGATACCCAGAGGGCAAGAGGTCCCTCCCTCCTGGATGGATCGCCGCACCTACGGAGCACGGTTGCTCGAACGATGGAAACAGCCGCTATCTCTGGGCACCGGGTTCGACGTCGCAATAATCCGCCGCAGACACGAGATATCTCCGACAACAAGCACAATCTTGTTTTTTCCAACCCCAGGCTGCGAGAGTGGCGGTTGAATGTTACTTGGAAGGTGGCAGCGAACGTTGTAACTCGGCAACGTTATAGCCGTGGAAGGAAGTGATCTGTTGCCGGAATGATAGGGCATACGTAACTCGGCGCTACCGGCGCTAGAGGTACGGGCCAAGCTTCCCACGCGGTACCACCACTTTCTGCCGGCTCTCTTGAAACACGGAGGACCGACAACAGCAAGATATGGATATTATTATTACTGAGGGCGACTGCTTCTCCGCTGGAAAAGAGCCGGGATTTGTGCCTCCATCACCACGATAATATTTATCATTGCAGATGTCCTGTGTCATGAAAGTGACTACTTCGTGATCATGCCTGTCATCATGCTTCCGTGCTAGTTTCAGATGACCCGCATCCAGAGGTTCAACCGTTCAAGAGACGGAAATATCCTGGTACGGTAGGGCTGCGACGAAGCTGGCCATCGACTACTCATTTCAACTGGCCAGCGATACTGCGTAAAGTGGTCTCCGCGTCTCGCAGTATTAATAGGACAAGTCTCGCCGTTTCGGACGGAGGCCAAATTGCCCGTTTCCAAGTGAAACGCACTTTGGAAGATTCTCGGGTCGGACAAGGCCCTGAGGGCGGGAGAATTTGCCACAAGACGGCAGAGTGCCCAAGCCAAGGGAACATATTTTCCCTTTCCGCGGGGGGAACGCCTCCTCACTTTTCCCCTCCTTCAAAACTCCCTAGTCCCTACTAATCTCAAATATATGCCATCTCTGCAGGAGTCTTGTTCATTCTGATAACGACGTGCGCCATGTGTGCGGGGGTAACATCTAACCCTTAAGGGGAGCGCCTTAGCATGATCACTACTCCGCGGCGTTGGCCAATAGATGCCATAGAATGAGAACCTCCGAGAAATCTTCTCTGCAGATGTCTCAAACATGCACTGCACCCTGTTAAGGGCTGGATACGAGAGCATACTAGTCAGACAACACCTAATAATGTGATCCTCGTCAACACCGGCTCTTTTCTACCCTCTGTGGCTTGGCTACAGTGTGGCTGAGTCTCGCGGCGACTCCTTATCCACAGCAACAACGGTTCCCATCTTGGAATTGCTACCATCATGAATATTCCCTATCATCAGACCGCGAGCGTTCCATACCAGCTTAACACGATTGAAGCCACAGAATAAAAGCCCATGGTTCTTTGCCAATTGTCCTCCCGGCTCTCTGATGGTGGACGAACAACCGTATGTATATACGGCGCAGTCGATGATACATACGATTTGCGACTGCAGAAGAGCTGACGGATGATGTAGAGCGGTCGAGGGTATCCTTGTGGCTGATACATGCCGTGACTCTTTGTCTCTACATTAATTGATGTTATACTCCCTGAAAGAGATAGCAACAACTGCAGAATTTCATGCGAGCTGCTCAGCCAATAGATCCTGCACACGCTGAAGATCGCCTAAAATAGCTTTTTCGATGTCTTGCCAAAGAAAACCGGAACAAGTTTTCGCTCCGATGCCGTGATCAATACGTAGTGAATAATGATTTCAATATCTCGCTATCTGTTTCCTCAGACCCAGAGACCGAGGAAGACAACATACACTAATGATAACATAGAGGCGGGGGCGAAATTCTACCACTACGGAATAGTCTGCTGAAGCCTAAGAGGGCTCTAAGAGAGTTTTAGTTTGCTAACTTTCGTGATCCACGATGCTCGATAGATCTGAAGTTTGTGGCGCACTGGCGCTCGATGATGATATCCCGCTAAATCAAAATCTATTTTTTCTTTCCCGGAACATCCTAACTCCTGATGATCATGACGTCTAGTCGGTCACAGCTGCGAGCTAACCAACCAGAAATGACAATCGGGATGAATTTAAAACTTAGGACCTTAAGCCACGCTCCAGCCTGCGACAAGCGCTGGCCGCCCGGACTGTCCAGTGTCCAGTGTACAGTGTCGTGGCAATCGAAATCGCCGTCGATCATTTTTCACACTAAGGTCAGAGTCTAAAGTGCACAGCCGCCAGGGCCAAGCGACCTTTTTTTGGCCTTTGCCTCTCGAGATTATTTCCGATTTGACTTTTTGTTACACGTCACGCTGTCACAGACTTGGCATTTGCAGGCTGGTTCCCAGTAGATTGGTTCCTTGGGCTTGGGCGGAAATAACATGCAGACTTCCACATGCCATGTGCCTTTTTTTTCTCTCGCTTCGTTTCAGAATTCAGAACTGCTGAGCTACAGCCTGCAGAGAGCATCTGCCAAGGAAACGCGAAAAAAGTTGACTTCCGAATACGAGGAACTTCATCAATTCGCATCCCAGCTCTACCTTACGTATCGCGCCATGCAAGCAACAATATACAACAATTACTTCTCCCTATACAAAATGTAGGGGAGAAGGAAAAAAAGGTCGTCCAAGTACCTCACCGCTGAAAGACAAAAAAGAAAATTATTAAACAGGAACAGGCGCGATAAACCTCAAACGCTGGATTAAGTAGCCGTGAACCCCTGAAACCAGAATTCAATATATTCACCCGCGGTACGCGATCCGGGCCAAGCGTCAATTTGAATAACCGTTCAATCTTGGTTCCGAAACAACCCAATCCATGGAAATCATTCTTCTGGCGCATCTAATCAGAAATCGCTGTTCCTGGTCCCTGGATGTCATCCGGATACAAATTCCACTCGGATCCTGATTTGGAGAAAAATACTACGTACGGTACCACCTACACGGGCGGTAGACTACCGATTTCGATGAGGTATTTTCTGTCATTGTTGATTTATTTTTTGGCCTTCTTTTTTTTGCTACCTATCTGACATTAGTTTCTGCTGCCATACTATACTGTAATCAATTATTACTGCCTATATGACACAGGTCGAGGTAAAATTCCTCGCAGTCACTAGCTATCCACGTACTTTGGAAACTTCTCTTTTTCCAGTCCTACGCCACTGTTTCTGCGATGAAATGATGAAGAAATGTTGTGAAATGTTCCTTCTAAAACGCATCGATCAGCTCTTGAAAGAATATTATGATTGATTTCTTGATCCGTCTATTAGATGACCACTAAGCACTAATCATACACTCATTATCATGTCCACGGTGAGACCTTATCATCATCATCATCATTATCATCGTAACTCGTGAGCTCGTTGCTCAATCATCATCTCCATAGGTGCAGTAACAAAGACATGTCTCTAATGGTAAAAAGAAAAGCTGTTGTGCCTGCAGCTTCCAACTTACTGCGATGTAAAGTATCATTTGCATGTCGCACATACGTAACAGGATAAGAAGACGGGAACTAGAGAATACAGACGATCACAAGTTGACGATGAAAATCATTCTATCAAGCAACCGAGGATATAGACGGGATGGGAGAGGAATGAAGAGCTCAGTCTCGCTTTACCAGAAACTTCCTGAAGGAGTTCTCCGTCTCTTCTCAACAACAAGCTCGTGTTCACGACTCCGCTCCTCATCCCAAGAACGTGGCGGAGGCGGTGGTCTCGGTGCGGGGGGAGGAAGCGGTACAGCAGGAAGAGGAGGTAGAGTAACGCGCTCGCGGTGAATTTCATGAATTCGCTCGCGACGTGCGGCTCGAATTTCTTCTGAAAGGTCAACTAGAGCAGCGATATCCTCCTGTGCGTTTACTGGTTAGATTTGAATCCAACAGCGGACATTGTTTACATAAAGCCCTGAAGCAATAACATAACCGAGAAAAGGGAACAGGACATACATATCGCAAGTATGCAAAGATGTAGTAGAAGTACTCTGTCTCTTCGTACTCGTATCCTGCCCTTTCAATGGCTTCTCTCACAACGAGATCCTTCGTAATCTCGGTCCAGAGTCTGTCGCGCCTATCTTTGACCTTAACATATCGTCGTCCAACACGGCCAACCTCCCGATCCGTTTCATGGTCAGAGGTAAAATCTTCGCCGTCTGTGACAAAATTGGACCTACGGGCACCGTTATATCGTTGCCAACTGATTTCTTGGATGGCACCACCAATGCCATCCAAGGTGACACGTTTTGTCCCAGGGGGAACATCGATTATTGTCCAATCTTTTGTGGCTCCGTTGTAGGCCTCACCAATGTGAGCACAATCTGCGTTACGACGAGTATAGTAATCTGCTTCCTCCCGGATGTCACGCTCATCACGACGATCTATTGCATGGCGACGACCGCCCTCTCGTTCTCGAATGACAAGCTCCCTTTGGCGCTCACGGGATCTAGGCCTAACTCGTAAAATGACAACTTCATCCTTCTCTCGTCTGTAAGGATCTGTAGAGCGGCGGCGGAGCGTATGTGGTAATTCATCCTTCTCTCGACGGTCGACACTGATACGGTAAGATCGCCCATGCCTTTCGCCACTACAAAACGATAAGCTTCGAGAAATGACCAATGCAAAAGAGACATCGGAAATCCTACCGTCGATGCATATCGAACTCATCAACACTATCCCGTGATAAACGAAACTCTGGACTAGGTGCACGAGATGCACCTGCCATATCAAACCCTGTCGAGATGTAAGCCATTTATTCTAACCTTTCCTTAGACAAGATTATCTACCGTGATCGATATGCCTGTGGTGTGTGATTACTTCCCGGTGGATCGGAGGCGCTCGAATAGGTGGAGGATCTCGGGGATGAGGCTGCTCTGAAGATGGCGACCTTGTCTCTCGTTTTCGGACAACAATCTCATCATCTTCCGCATCGCCTCTGCCATGGTCTCTATGCCGTCTATCTCTCCGAATTATCATCCCCTCTCTCGATTCTGATCGTCGCCGCGATTTTGAATGGGAATGAGGAGTTGCGCGAGAATGGAAGTCGTCTCTCTCTCGCTCACGATCTTGTGAGCCCTTTCTATCAGTATGGCGGACAATCACTTCATCTTGCTCAAACTCTGACGGTGGACTTCTGTCTTCTCTACCCCGTTTCCGGGAACCTTCATCATGTTCGTAGTCTGACCAAGATCGATCTCTTCGCCGTGCAAAGACTTCGTCCCTCTCAATGTCACTCTCAACGGGCCTTCGTCTATTCCTTCTTTCGTCCCGTTCAGCCTCTCTAGACAATCTTCTTCCTCGTTCTGATGCACGACGGCGCAGAGTCTCGTCTCGTCCCCTTTCCGCTTCCCTAGATCTCTCCCGTGGTTGAAATTCAGAGTCTTCCCGCTCACGTCTTCTCAGAACCATGGTGCCGGGATCTCTACCTCCCTCATAACTTTCCCGTAAGAAGTCAGGGATAGAGCGGTCTCTCGCGCGTGGGCGTTCGGACTCTCGATCTGGCGGACGGGAAATGCGACGGCGATAGTCGACATCATCCTCAACGACGAACTCGCGCCTCCCATCGTTGGAGTACCGATCACGCTCGTATATGTCTTCTTCATACCAGTCACGGGGAGAAGCTCGACGAGACATGGTGACGACTGGTGAATGAGGCAAAATTAAGACTTGGCTGTATAGGAAGGTGGGAAAACTTCTATAAAACGAAAGGCTTTCTGGAAATTGTTAACAACAAATAGAAGCCAATGTATTCCGAAATTACTACAAAGCAGAGATATTGGCGCGAGCCAATTGGCCTCGGTCGGATGCCAACCAAGACCATGGACAATGGGAGATCAAAATGCCCAAAAGACGTCGACTACGGCCATCAAAAGAGATATGAGAACAAGCGAAGGACAGAAGAGAAAGGACAAAGGTATCAAAAGTAGCGAAGAAGGAAACTGGAAGTGAAGGCCATACAACGTGTATAGGACGGAGAGGGGCAGGCAGCATCGCTCTGGCCGCACCCACTGAACTGATGTCACGCTGCAGGGCAGAGACAGCGCCCAACCTGCATTTGCACGTGTCGGACCGCAGCTTGGAAGATTTGTCAAGACACTACAATTTCTTTGCTGTGAGCAAGTATGTCATGTTTCTTATTTTCCATTCGACAGTGCTATGGTCAATCCAGCTGTTCATAGTCCTGGTACAGAGTACACGTCCACGGGTGCTTCCCCTTCACGTCATCAAATCGAACCGACAATACTGATTACTCAGTACCAGTTAGGTCAGTATGATAGAGAATTCTAAAAACTCCTCTCCATATTGCTGGACATGACCAGTTTTTAATTCTTATCTTCTCGTCTCTTGTAGTATAACATTTTCTCTCTCATTTTTGCGGCACTTTTTTTTCGCTATAAGTCATGAAAGGATACTTGTTTGTTTCTCCAATTTGGAAGCAGATACTCTCGATATTGGACCAGGCCAACAGCAAAGTTCAAGTGCAAAAGTGAAGATTGCCCCTCAAAGGGTTTCATCGATTGTGCTCACATGCCCCGCATTGGAGTTGGAAACGGTCAAAGTCCTCAGAAAATCTTGTAAAACACTTCCTTGATGTTTCCAGACGACTTTGTGCAGTCACCTGCGACTTTCCAGCTAAGGGTGTAAATATTGTACTGTAAATATCCATTTCCATTTACAGTAGTTACATCCATGCCCTATACACACCGCCCATAAGAACCCAGATATCATCAAAACTAGTCTGACAGGCTCCAATTTTCAGATTAATGCGTTGCAACTGAAACAAAGAGAAGAATATCCTAGTCATAACATAAATCGTCTCATCCAAAGGTAAGCCGCGTCTGCCCCTTTTCTGGTCTCCCACGACCCCGCCCACCACCTACACTACCAGCTTTCCGCTTCCCTGGAACGCTCGAAGAATGCGATGTAGCGCTTTGTATGTTCTGGGAAGCCCTGGCGGCCTGCCTTTCTTGGCTCTCAAGATCTTTGGCAAAGTGCCAGTCTTCGTGTTCGATCCTCTCAAACTCAGGAAAGGACTTTCCGCATCGATTGCAGACCCAAGAAGTATCTTGATTCAGCGGGTAATCTGGAACAGCCTGTTCTCCATGTACGTTTTCATCCCCATATTCGTTCAATTGCCTGGAAACGTCTTCCAATTCCGCATTATTCAGGTTCTGTTGGTCAGTTGCGGACTCTACATCTGGATTAGAAGTCGCCTTCGTAAAGAAACGCTCTATGCCCTCGATCTTCCTTCTCTTCTCTACTCTTTGTCCGTCTTCCTGAGTACCGGAGGTATCAGGACCCCTGACTGGAGTATTCATGGATTTAGCTTCATCTCCTCGAATGAGGAAACCGTCGATTGCTCGATTATTCGTGATACCGTCTTCAAAACCACCTACGCTGAGCGACAAGTTCGCGCAAGGCCATACTCGCCCATCAGCGATCACTTGCCCGAGGAGAGTTTTGGCGAGCTCAAAGAGGAGCAATTCACCAATGGGTTTTCCTCCAGGTATAGGGATCTGACGGGATCGCACTTGATCTCCATATCTGTGGTGCAAAGTAATCGTCTTTGGACGGCGCCTATTTTCAAGGACGCCATCCTCAACTAGGCGCCCGTAGATGTCGGCCGCGAAAATTCGCAGCCACTTTTCTGCCTGTTCGGCAGAGTTGATACTCGGCCGGAAAGACTTTGCTGAGAGCATGGATTTGATCTGCGTCCTGGGATTGACCTCGCTATGATCCTCTCCGCGGATAATGCCGTACAGCCAGGCAGCAGTATCGTCATCCAATTTTGCCTTCAGCTCTTCAATGGGAACCTTCAGAAGCTCACTCACTTGTTCTGTTCCAAACAACGCGGTAACTTGATCCCCCAGTTTCCCTCCAAGCATCCTAATCTTGGTGAACTTATATCCACTAAGAAACTTCTGTGCTGCACGATTCCGTACAACAGTCTGCTTATTCGGCTTGTTGCAGGCACTCCCCAGTTTCGCTATCATCTTGTTCCTTGCAATGCCTGCAGAGCAAGTATAGCTCAATTGCTCCCAGACAGCCTTGCGAATGGACCGTATGATCTCTGAGCCTATCGACATTGCAACGTCATCCCACTCTGGATCATCATCCTCTGATCCATTTTCATCTAAGTCTACCAATGCATCTTCTGCGTTCCAGCCTAGTGCCGTTCTCGGAGGAAGCGGCAGTGCAGCTATTCTGTCTTCACTACTGGGATCCTTCTGCAGTTGAGGATACCGCTGAAGTAAGACACCAAAAACCAAAGACGATAGATCGATAAAGACTTCGTCGATGCTCGCCTTCTCCAGCTTGGCAGGTTGCACCTGGACCTGTGAACTTCGTTCGACATCCATCATTACACTCTCCCTCCATCTAGACAGTTCCTCCTTTACCACGCCCAGGATCTTCCTAGATTCGGCCCGATAGGGATCCAATGACACCTTATCTGTCTTGATGCTCGTGGCCGCATCATCCCGGTATGCCCATTTCCCACCCTCCCCTTCCCGGAAGGTCGCCACATGCTGTGTGATCAATTCGGGACAGCGCTTCTTGGCCTCAGCCACGGATAGCATCCTGCTCACGCCAAACGGACGCGCAGCGTAGTTGATCGCAATGAGCGAGTCCCATTGCTGGACTGCGAGCGGGGTCGTGTGCGGGACCCCCAGGCGCACCATCTCACACTGCGCGTAGAAGGCATCAAGATCGATATGGGCAATCACACGGAGAGGGCTCGAGGTCGAACTCTGGCGAAGGAGCTGTAGGTGACGGTAGGTGAAGCGGGACCGCTTCGTGGAATCATCAATCGACGATGGGACGAAAGGCTGCGGGGAGGGAGAGGAGGAGCGCGACATATTCGGCGCAGTGTAACCATGGCAGAACGATGACACGACAGGAGAGAAATGACACTGGACATGAGAAAAAGAATTTGACAGTTACCTACGTTGGTAGGCGAATGGTCTTCTTTCTTGAGTTGTGGCTGCCTCCAACGACGTCGACGAATTCGACGCGTGAAGTGGAATGAATACCGCGTCGTCATGGTCTCGGCGTGCATCCATTTAGCGTATGCAAAATTTGGTGCAGTCTTGGCACACCAAAACCTCAAAAAATTGCAACTTTTGTACCAGAAGCCCTCCAAACCACCAAAATACTGAT